>OJBT01000001.1_pt1 | contig 282569 bp, 269 predicted proteins | sample 1591101 | NCBI WGS metagenome assembly OJBT01 (sample SAMN05416773, study PRJEB24817) | seawater metagenome | isolation source: Sea water | place: Canada:Atlantic | collected 2013-11
CTTTAAGGGGGAGGGCTAGGGTGGGGGTAAAATCACTAAATTATCGTGATGCCTATCCAAAGTTTTCAACCCCCATCCCAACCTTCCCCCCTGTGAGGGGGAAGGAGACAAACCTAAGCGTTAATCGGGGACAAGCGTTAATCGGGGACAGACCACGTTTAAAGGTGATGTTAAGATAGGGCAAACTTGTCAAGGAGGACAAATAATGCCAAGACGGCCACGCCTAGTTGTACCGAATATACCACTACACATTATCCAGCGAGGAAACAATCGACAGGCTTGTTTTTTCGACGATGTGGACTATCAAACATACCTTGAATGGCTTTATGAGTTTGCGAAAACCACCGAATGTGCTGTTCATGCCTATGTGTTAATGACCAATCACGTTCATTTACTTGTTACACCAAAAAAGAAAGAAAGTATTGGCTTATTGATGAAGCGATTAGGGCAACGGTATGTGCAATATATTAATCGTACATACAAGAGAAGCGGCACCTTATGGGAAGGGCGGTTTAGATCTTGTATAGCACAAGAAGATAGCTATTTGTTGATATGCCAAAGATACATTGAATTAAATCCAGTACGCGCGAATATGGTAAATCAACCTGAAGATTATAAATGGTCAAGCTACCGTCATTATGCTGAAGGTGAAGTTAGTGAGCAGCTAACACCACATTTCATGTATCAAAGCTTAGGCGTAACAGATGAGATTAGACAAAAGAATTATCGTGAGTTATTTAAAGGTGGATTAGAGCCAAGGCTGGTTAACAAAATACGTGAAGCAACGAATGGCAACTTTGTATTAGGTGATAGTCGTTTTGCAGAAGAAATAAGTGATGTATTAAAGCGGCGGGTTGTTCGTGGAAAGGCTGGGCGGCCGGCTAAGTTGATTTAATTTAATTGGGGTCTGTCCCCGGTTTGTGACCTGTCCCCGATTGTTCACCGGTTAAGCTGATTTAATTGGGGTCTGTCCCCGATTTTTTGTGCCCGATTTTTTGTGTCCCCGATTGTTCTTGTCAGTTTTTTTGGCAAATGTAGTTAAATCAAAAAAAAACCCCGCATAAGCGGGGTCTTTATCAATCTAAATAATTGCTTAGATTATGGTAACGCTACGTTAATACCAATACCAACCATTACTTCTGAATCTACGTCAGCTGTAATTGATGATGTTGATCCGCCAGTACCACCACCAAGTCCAAGGTTACCAAGAGCAATATCTGCGGCTGCAGCAGCAATTTCAAGGTTTCTTGAGTCTTCTTCACCTAGTGAATAAGATACGAAACCATTGACACTGACAGCGTCAGTAAAGTTATAGCCAGCACCTGCTGTGAACGTATGTTCCCATAAAACAGGTAGTAAACTCATTTGAACAATTTCAATAAAGTCTACAGCTAAAGCTTCAACAACAGGAGGAACTGCAACGCCGTCTAGTGCAGCAGCGCCTGCTCCTAATGGTAGGTTTCCTAGGCCAGTAATTTGACCAAGAGTACTTTCTGGCTTATCCCTAAGGATTTCCTCAGTCCATGAATAACCAGCTCTAAAGCTCCAATCATTCATCTCATATTGAGCGCCAAGAGCAACAACGAATTGATCGTCATAAGCATCTTGGTATGCATCTGCATCACCCCAGTTTTTCCAAATAACGTCTAATTCAACCAATAAATTAGGTGCTAATACATCTTCAAATGCAACACCAGCGATTACTTCTAATGGTTGCTCAACATCTAAATGCTGCCATCCGTCTGCTGAGTTACCAGGTACGAATGCTCCACCAGTTGTTGCTGGGTCACCATAAATGATGTTTTTGAACTTGTATTCAACAGGTCCTTTAATGGCCAAACTTGTTGTGATGCCATCAGCAACCATATAGGTAGCGCCAAGTGACCAGCCAAGTGAAATATCATGAACTGAAGATGTTGTGCCACCCCAGTTTGATAAAATTCCTGTTTCAAGAACACCATTGTTAGAGATTCCACCAACACCAGCAGCAAGACCATCTACAACTAAATCACTAACAGTATCAAAACCAGTTGTTGGGCCTGTTGTGCCAAGTTGAGCTAGACCAAAACCAATTGTCAAAGCAGCACCTAATGAAAGCTGTTCGTTTACTTTGTAACCAGCAGCAAGGTTAGCGTTAAAAGAGATCACTTCAACAAGTAGTGGTGCAGCAACTGGACCATCAAGAGGAGTAATGTTACCAGGGATGCCGCCTAAAAGAGTTTGCACATCATTAAAGGTACCTGCGAATAATTGAAGTGGTGCATCGCGGTAGTCAGCGCCAAGTCCAGCATCTGCTTCAAGGCCAAGGCCAAGAGTAAGATTAGGGGATACTTGAAGAGTGATGCCTAAAGTAGGAACAATATAGTTATCAGCATCTGATTGATGATCAGCATGACCTGTAACTGGACCTAGTACAGTGTCCAGAGTTGTGTCAGTTTCAACATTAAGGTCTGTAATGCTAATTAGTGTTGCGCCAAAGTTAAAATTTACGCCTGGAAACTGCGTTAACGTAGCTGGGTTGCCGAAAACAGCAGCCGAAGCTTCTTGTGGCCGTGTGTACGCAGCGCCGGCCATGCCGCCAGCTTTTGTATGCGCAGTTAAGCCAAAGTCAGTACCTGCACTGGCCGCTTGAGCGCCTGTAGATGCAACTAGCATGGCCATGCCTGCTGCTACTCCAAGTGCTAGTGGTGTTTTGTTAAATGTTCTCATTCTTGAGTTCCCCTTTAAGTTTTTATTTATATAGATAGCTTTAATTAAAGTTACTAATATTTATAGTTATTAGTAGTGTAATAATATAGTACATGGTTGCATAAAAGCAACAATTTTTTTGCTGATATTGTTATATAGCCAACTTATTGATTTATTGATAATTTATTTTGTAATTGAATTGAAATTGTTGTGTTTTTGGTTTAATCGTTTATAAAAAGGCAACACAAATAAAAATTAGGATTAATTGGATTAAAAAACATGCGTAATTTTTAGTGGCATAGGTTTTGCTTTGTTCATAACTGACATCATTATTATGTACTAGGAGGACAACGCAATGGCTGTACCCGTGGCTTTAAATTTACCTATAAATAACTCGGTTAACTTCAGTTCTGATATTGGGGCTGGGTCTTCTAATAATGCTTCGAATAGACAATTCTCTGATCATTTCGATAACCATATTGATCGGCTTAAAGATAAAGGGCATTCTTCTAACAATGTAGAGCGTAGCAAGGCTGAAAACGTAGAAAACAAGGGGTCTACAAGGGGAGCAGATGACAAACACGCTTCTTCGAAATCTTTAGTTGAGAGCAGCCATGTTAATGATAAATCTACCCGGTTAGATGATAGATCTGATGGTTCTGTCGTTGCTGAGAATGGACAAGAAGAAGCAACGGGTTTACCGCTAGTGGCCACGGCAATGGTTGATGAAGGTGCTTTAACTGATGAATTAAGCCTTTCGATTAAAGGTGGCAATAGTTTGCCTATAGCGGCAGAAACTGTTTCATCTGTTGATGTGGCTATTCAGGCGATAGATGAAACATTTTTAGGTGATGCAGTCTCTTCAGGCATTGGTGCTATTACTACTGATATTGTTTTTGACCCGTTAGCTCAAGCGACTGATTCATCAGCTCAAATTGCGTCGATGTTGGTATCTAGCCAACTGCCAGTGGATAAAATTAGGTTAAATGGTAAGGCAGGTGTTGGCGATTTCCTTAACCCATTTAATGCCACGCCTGCTTTAGATAAGGCAATGCAAATTGACATCTCAGCCTTGATGTCAGATAAGTTGTTTAAAGCTGATTCACTGACTCAATTGGGTAATGAGTTCGGCTTGGTTAAGTCAACGGGTACGGCAGAGTTACCATTGAATAATGTGGCGGGTGTTAATAACCAATCAATTAACATGACTCCTTTGACTGCCGATAAGCCAACACTTCAGTTGGATACGCCCATGAATAGTACGCGTTGGGGACAAGAGTTCGGGCAGCGTATTCAATGGATGGTTAACCAGTCTGTGAGTGGGGCACAAATTCGTATCACGCCTCAGAATATGGGGCCTATTGAAGTGAGAGTACAGATGCAGAATGATCAGGCTACGATTGCATTTACTGCCCAACACGGCGCTACCCGCGAAGCCATAGATGCGGCGTTGCCAAGATTACGAGAGATGTTGAGCGACCAAAATGTTAATGTGGTGGATGTTGATATTTCACAACATTCGTTTGCTGAACAGCGTGATCAGCAAGCCGAAAGCCAAGATGCTGACGATAATGGTGTTGCCGATAATGCTTTAAATGCTGATGGATCAATATTTGATCAGCAAGAGAATAGTCAACAACGACAATATAATGGATTGTTCAGTGATTTTGCCTGACGCAACTAAATGTAAGTAGTTTTCTAATAGCTACGTAACAAATATAGCCAAGGCATAGCTTATGCCTTGGCTTTTTTATGTGTGCCTGAATTTTGACGTACCAATACCTTGCGTGCCTATAATGACGACTTGTAATTGACATTCTTATATAAAGGTATTGTAAGTGATTGAATTACATAGTAATAAATAATGGCATAGCTATTGCTTGCCTTGTCTTTAAACTTTATGTGTAGGGAGTGCCGTGATGGCTGAAGAAGATCAAGAACAAGAAGAGGTTGTAGAAGGTAAGGGAGGGTCAAAAAAACTCATCATAATGATTGTTGGTGGTGTTTTGGCCTTATTAATTATTGTTGGTGCGACATTATTTTTTACAGGTTTCTTTGATGCGAAAGAGCCTGTTGCTTCAGATGACCCCGCTGCCGAGCAGACAGAAGAAACCAAAGACGGTGAAGAGGGCGATGATGAAGCGGCTGCTGAAGAAGGGACTGAGACAGCTTACTTAGCGTTAACACCTGCTTTTATGGTGAACTTTCAAGGTTCAGGTATTAAGGTGATGAAGGTATCTATCAGCGTAATGGCAAAAAGTGAGTCGAGTTTAGATGCTATCAAATTGCACGACCCGGTTATAAGAAATAATATTTTGTTACTGTTATCTGCTGAAAACCCAAATGCACTTAAAACGGCAGAGGGAAAGCAAAAACTTCAAGGTGCAATACTCGAAGAAATAAACAAGGTATTGAAAGAAAGAAAGGTTAAAGCCTTGCCCGAAGCGGTGTTCTTCACAGATTTGGTGATGCAATAAATGTCAGACGCGGATCTATTATCCCAAGAAGAAATTGATGCGTTACTTCATGGTGTTGATGATGGTGATGTAGTAACTGAAACAGGTGCTAGTGTTCCTGGCGAAGCATCGGGTTATGACTTTACAAGCCAAGACAGAATTATTCGTGGCAGGATGCCGACGCTTGAAATGGTTAATGAGCGCTTTGCTCGATATTTTAGATTTAGCTTGTTTAACTTTCTACGGCGTTCTTCGGAGATTTCTATTTCAGGGATACAAATGCTTAAGTCATCTGAGTATATGCAAAGTTTGTTTGTTCCTACCAATTTAAATATCGTAAAAATAAAGCCACTTCGTGGTTCAGCGCTTTTCGTTTTTGATCCAAGTCTTGTGTTTGCAATTGTAGATACGTATTTCGGCGGCTCTGGACGTTTTCATGACAAAGTAGATGGTCGAGAATTTACCGCAACAGAATTAAGGGTAGTGCGGATTATATTAGACATAGTTTTCGCTGATTTAAAAAAGGCTTGGGATCCGGTTCTAAAGCTAGATTTTGAATATATTAATTCTGAAGTTAACCCTCAGTTTGCCAATATTGTTAGCCCAACTGAAGTGATGGTGGTTTCTACGTTACATCTTGAACTTGATGGAGGTGGGGGGGATATACAATTTAGTTTGCCTTATTCAATGTTGGAACCAATTAGAGAATTATTGGATGCTGGCATTCAGGGTGATGGTGCAGATGGGGATGACCGTTGGAAAAAGACATTAAGAAGCGAGATAAAAACTGCTGAAGTCGAATTGAATACTACGTTCTTAAAAAAACAGATGTCACTTAAAGACATTTTAGCTATACGGGAAGGCGATATTATTCCCTTCGATATGCCGGAACAAGTGGCTATTGAGTCAGGTGAAATGCCTCTATTTAAGGGTAAATTAGGGGTAAGTAACGATTATTTTGCAGTCCAGCTTCAAGAAAAATTTGAACGAGATGAAATTAAAAAAATACCACTCAAAGAAGGATGAATTATGAGCGATGATGAAAACGAAAACATTGATGACGCTGACAATGATGATGCAAAAGATGAGCAAGATGTAGTAGTAGAAGAGGCGATCGCGGAAACAGCTTCGTTTGACGAAATATCGGATACGGGCGTATTAAGCGATGACAGTGAGCTAAATCTAGATGTTATTTTAGATGTGCCGGTTACGGTGTCGATGGAAGTTGGTAATACCAAGATAAGCATTCGTAATTTACTTCAGCTTAATCAGGGTTCAGTTATTGAGCTTGACCGATTAGCTGGCGAACCGATGGATGTATTAGTTAACGGTACGCTGATTGCTCGTGGAGAAGTGGTTGTTGTTAACGATAAATTTGGTTTACGCCTAACCGATATTATTAGCCCTGCGGAACGCGTTAAGAAACTTAAATAATGCGTGAAGTAGCCTATAAAGCTCTTTGGTTTATGACAGCATGTAGTTCAACTACCGCTTATGCCGAAGAAAAAATAGTCATTGGATCTAAAAGTGTTGAGCCTTTTTCGACAGCAAATCTTAGTGAATGGACCATAGGTTTATTTGCGGTTTTGGTTGTTATAGGCATTGTTGCTTGGATAGCAAAACGATTTAGTGGGTTTGGTGTTAACCAAGTTGGGCATATGAATGTTGTGTCAGGTATTTCTGTAGGGCATCGTGAAAAAGTGTTGCTAATAAGAGCAGGTGAACAGCACCTTTTGTTGGGCGTGGCGCCAGGGCGAGTTCAAACATTACATACATTCGAGAAAGGTGAAATTACTGACATTGCAGCGTCACAAACGAGTAACTTTCAAGAAACTATGCGCAATGCCTTGAGTAAAAAGGCAGAACAATGAGTAAATTTTTCAGCTGTATTTTATTTGGTTTATTAGTCATGCCAGGTGGCGCTTTTGCGGCACAAGGGTTAGAAGCGATTACCATCGCTAATGATGGAAAAAGCTACTCTGTCACCTTGCAAATACTAGCAGTAATGACATTGCTGACCGTGCTACCAAGCCTGTTGGTGATGATGACGTCGTTTACACGAATTATTATCGTGCTGTCGATTCTTCGTCAGGCGATGGGTACACCACAAACACCGAGCAACCAAATTTTATTAGGTTTGGCCTTGTTTTTAACATTTTTTATTATGTCGCCCATTTTTGAAAGGGCCAATACAGAAGCATTGCAGCCTTATTTGAATGATGAAATGGTAGCCGATGTAGCTATTCCCAAAGCCATAGCGCCCTTTCGCGAATTTATGTTGAGACAAACCCGCGATAGTGACCTGGCAATGTTCGCAAGAATTTCAGGTGCTGAGCCAATCCAATCATCGGAAGATGTGCCGTTGTCACTTTTATTGCCAGCGTTTGTTACCAGCGAACTTAAAACAGCGTTTCAAATTGGCTTTATGATTTTTATTCCGTTTTTAATCATCGATATGGTTGTCGCGAGTGTCCTAATGTCGATGGGTATGATGATGTTATCGCCCTTAATTATTTCACTACCGTTTAAGTTAATGCTGTTCGTTTTAGTCGATGGCTGGGCGCTTATTATGGAAACATTAGCCGCTAGTTTTTTTAACTAAAGGATACCTATATGACGCCTGATAGTGTGATGGAGCTAGGACAAAGAGCATTACAAATCACCGTGATGTTATCCGCCCCTATTTTATTGTCTGCGCTTGCCATTGGTTTATTGGTGGCGATGTTTCAAGCAGCAACACAAATAAATGAAATGACATTAAGTTTTGTTCCTAAACTATTGATTACAGTAATTGTATTGTCTGTATCTGGCCCTTGGATGCTCCGTTTAATCATAGGCTTTACACGAGATATATTTTTACAAATACCTGATATGGTTGGTGGGTAACTAACATGATGATGGTCAGTGAAGCACAAATAATGGCCTGGTTAGGTGCGTTTATTTGGCCATTACTGAGGGTGAGTGCGATGTTTGTCGCTATTCCTATTTTTAGCGGTCGATTTGTTGATAATCGTATACTGATTGGTGTGTCGTTAATGGTAACCTTTTTTACAATTCCGCTCATTCCACAGCCTCCCCAAGTCGATGTATTTAGCCATGCGGGAATAATGATTGGTTTACAGCAAATTTTAATCGGCATCATGATGGGTTTTGTTTTGCAAATGGTGTTTAGTGCCATTGTTTTTGCAGGGCAAGGTATCGCTTACAGTATGGGGTTGGGCTTTGCATCTATGGTGGATCCGACGTCTGGTGTGAGTGTGCCGGTTATAAGTCAATTTTATTTGGTATTAGCCACATTGTTTTTCTTAACGGTGGGCGGGCACTTGGTTTTAATTGAAATGTTGGTTGATAGTTTTAGAACCTTACCTATCGGATTAAATGGCATTGAGCGGGTTGATATATGGGGCATGATCTCATGGTCAAGTCGAATATTTTCTGCTGGTTTATTAATGGCTTTACCTGCTATTACATCATTACTGATGGTTAATATTGCATTTGGGGTTGTGACGAGAGCTGCACCTCAGCTTAATATTTTTGCTGTGGGTTTTCCCATTACATTGGTATTGGGCGCCTTATTGATGTGGGTAACAGTACCGACTGTGATGGGTAGCTTCGGTAATTTATTAGCTGAGAGTTACGGTGTTATTGGCGCATTTCTTCGGATAGGTAGCTAACAATGGCAGAAGAAGACAGCGGCCAAGAAAAAACCGAGGAACCCACGGCCAAACGGGAAGATGATGCCCGGAAAAAAGGTGACATAGCACGGTCTAAAGAATTAAATACGGTTGTTGTACTCATGGTGGGATCCACTATGTTATGGATTGCAGGTGATCGAATCTTCAAAGGGATGTGGACTGTTATGGAAGAATCATTTTCTATTGATAGGTCGCTGATTTATGACCCTATTGCGACAGTGATGCGGTTGCAGCTTTTTATGCAGCATGCTGTTGGATTTATAGCGCCTTTTTTAGCAGCCATGATGGTAGCAGCGCTCGCTGGACCTATCGCTATGGGCGGATGGGCTTTTAGTGCGGAGGCAATGGCGCCAAAGTTTTCAAAAATGAATCCGTTATCTGGCTTTAAACGGATGTTTGCCATACGAAGTTTGGTGGAATTGCTAAAGTCCTTACTTAAGTTTGTGTTGGTTTTAGGCATTATGTTTTTGCTAGCCAATGCGTACCTACATGAATTTATTCAGTTTAGTCGAATGTCTTTACGCGGTGCGCTTGTCCATGCCAGCGATTTAATGAGTCTATCATTTGTAGTGCTATGTGCGTCTTTGTTACTTGTTGCTGCTATTGATGTGCCATTTAGCATTTGGGAGCATAAGAAAAAATTAAAAATGACACGACAAGAGATAAAAGACGAAATGAAGCAAACGGATGGCCGTCCAGAAGTTAAGAGTAAGATCAGGCAGTTACAACAAGAAATGTCGCAAGGCCGCATGATGGAACAAGTTCCATTAGCAGATGTGATCGTTACGAACCCAACTCACTTTGCCGTTGCGTTGAAATACGATGAAGGTGGTACTGGCGCGCCGATGGTCGTTGCAAAAGGCTCAGACTATATTGCTGCACAAATTAGAAATATTGCCATTAGCAATGGCATCACCATGGTCAGTTCACCGCCGTTAGCAAGAGCGTTGTATTTCTCCACAAAAGTAGATCAAGAAGTACCTAAGGGATTGTACTTGGCAGTAGCACAAGTGTTGGCCTATGTTTTCCAACTACGTGTGGCAACAGAAAAACGTTGGAAAAAACCTAAGCCACCTAAGGATGTTTCTATTCCAGATGAATACCAACAATACGCAAACAGGACGCATTAACAAATGAATAGAGCGAATAATTGATATGAATTTTGCTGGTTTTACAAAACTATTAGGGGACTTTGCGCGAAATGGATTAGGTGCGCCAATTTTAGTGTTGGTGATGCTGTCTATGCTGGTGTTGCCTTTGCCGCCCATCGCATTAGATTTACTGTTTACATTTAATATAGCGTTGTCACTGATCGTTTTATTGGTGGTGGTGTATTCGTACAGACCGCTTGATTTTGCGGTTTTTCCTAGCTTTATACTCATTGCAACTTTATTAAGGCTTGGTTTGAACGTAGCCTCAACACGAGTGGTGCTGCTTGAGGGCCATAATGGTGGTGATGCGGCGGGTAAGGTGATTGAGGCGTTTGGCGCGTTTGTTATTGGCGGTAACTATGCGGTAGGTTTGGTTGTTTTCAGTATTTTAATCATCATAAACTTTGTTGTGGTTACCAAGGGTGCGGGCAGGGTGTCTGAGGTGAGTGCTCGGTTTACGTTAGATGCTATGCCGGGTAAGCAAATGGCGATTGATGCAGATTTAAATGCAGGCGTTTTGACACAAGACCAGGCGAAAGAAAGGCGAGCAGAAATTAGCCAAGAAGCTGACTTTTATGGGTCAATGGATGGTGCTAGTAAGTTTGTTCGTGGTGATGCTGTCGCAGGGATTTTGATTTTACTGATTAACATTGTCGGTGGCCTTGGCGTAGGAACTATTCAGCACGGCTTGCCATTCTCGCAAGCAATGGAATATTACACCTTACTAACAATTGGTGACGGTTTAGTGGCGCAGATTCCAGCGTTGCTATTATCGACAGCGACAGCGATTATTGTTACTAAGGTGAATAGTTCACAAGACATGGGTGAACAAATATCGTTTCAGGTTCTAAATAATACAAAAGCATTAGCGATTACGGCGGGTGTTATTGGTCTGTTGGGCTTGATTCCAGGGATGCCAAATTTTGTTTTCCTTACTATTTCTGGAGGAATAGGCTATGCAGCATTTCATATTTACAAAAAGCAATTAAGGGCGGAAGCGTTTGTTGAGCCCGAACCTATTGTTCAGGCAGTATCTGACGAACCTAAAGAGTTGACCTGGGACGATGTTGCACCGGTCGACATGATTGGCTTAGAAGTGGGATATAGATTGATTCCGTTAGTCGATAAAACGCAGGGCGGTGAGCTGATGTCGCGGATTAAAGGTGTGCGAAAGAAATTATCGCAAGAATTAGGTTTTTTAATTCCGCCTGTACATATTCGAGACAACTTGGACTTGTCTCCTAACATGTATAGGTTAACGTTAATGGGCGTTAATATTGGGGAAATAGAAATTCAGCCAGATCGTGAAATGGCGATTAACCCAGGCCAAGTTTTTGGCGAAGTACAAGGGTTAGCCACACAAGATCCCGCTTTTGGCTTAGATGCGATTTGGATTGAGAATAATCAAAAAGAGCAGGCTCAAACCTATGGTTATACCGTGGTTGACCCTGGTACGGTTGTAGCGACACATTTAAGCCAAGTTATACAAACACATGCTCACGAGCTGTTGGGGCATGAAGAAGTACAACAAATGCTGGATACACTGAAAAAGTCAGCGCCGAAACTTGTTGAAGACCTTGTGCCAGAAACATTGTCTTTGGGGGCCGTTGTGAAAGTGTTGCAAAACCTATTACAAGAAAGTATTCCAGTACGCGACATGCGAACGATTGCGGAGACATTGATCGAGCATGGCGTGGTGAGTCAAGATACTGGCGCGTTAACAGCAGCTGTTCGTATTTCGTTAGGCCGGTCAATTGTCCAGAAAATCAGTGGCTTAGATAAAGAATTGTCGGTTATTACATTAGACCCAGACTTGGAACGCTTATTGCAACAGAGCTTACAAGCGTCAGAAGATGGTGGCGCAGGGTTAGAGCCAGGATTAGCTGAAAGAATGATTAAGGCATTAGAAGCGAGTACGCAAAAACTTGAAATGGAAGGAAAGAATGCCGTTTTATTGGTATCTGCGTTTTTAAGGCCATGGTTAGCACGCTTTGTACGGCATTCAATTACCAACTTAAATGTGTTGTCGTATAACGAGATACCTGAAGATCGCCAAGTTCGCGTCGTTGGGAGCGTTGGTCAAAATGGTTAAGGTTGTTTAAAGGAAAAATTATGAAAATTAAAAGGTATTTTGCAGCTGATACACGCGAAGCATTGCGTTTGGTTAAAGAAGAGCTGGGGCCAGATGCTGTTATTTTATCTAATTCGCGAGCAGAAAATGGTGTTGAAATTGTTGCGGCAATGGATTATGACGAGACTGTTATTCAGCAACAGTTGGATAAAAAAGACCGCGCTATAGATGTTCAATTAGATGAGAAGCTAAAGAAAGATACATTATCAATTAATTGGAAAGAACCACCAGAGCAAGCATTCCGTGAGGATTTCACACCGACTAAGTCAACGTCCGCACATGTAAAACCTGAAACAAAAACGCACACAAAAAAAGTGCGAAAATCAAACCCACCGGTGTGGGTTGAAGACCCTGCTATCAAAGCAGTTAAGGAAGAGCTAGCAAAGATGCGTCATGATTTTAAGACGCAATTAAACGAATTATCATGGGCTGATAAAATACAACAAAACCCAGTGCGAATTGACGTGATACGTCGGTTACTGGATACGGGGTTCTCCAAAAAACTGAGTTTAAAGCTAGCTGAGACATGCATTACAGATGATGAGATAGAAGAGTCTTGGCGTAAATGTCTTAAACTAACGTCGCTTTGTCTTCCGGTGTTGGAAGATCCATTGTTAGAGGAAGGCGGTATCGTTGCATTGTATGGCCCTACAGGTGTTGGCAAAACAACAACCATCGCAAAAATAGCAGCACGCTTTAGGATGCGATATGGGGCAGATCAGTTAGCATTAATCACAACAGATAATTATCGCATTGGTGCACACGAGCAATTAAGTAACTTTGCCAAAATTTTGGGCGTTCCAATGCGCGTTGCGTCAACCCAAGATGATTTGAAGAATGCCTTGTCAGACTTTATTGACAAAAAGCTGGTGCTCATTGATACAGCGGGAATGAGCCAACGAGATATACGCATGACTGAACAATTGGAGTTATTAGCGGATGAAACGCTGAATATTGATAATTATTTAGTGATTTCAGCGACAACAGAAAGCCGGGCGATGCGTGAAATATTAAAAACCTTCAGCAGTACTAAACGTAAAGGTTGTATTTTAACGAAACTAGACGAAACCGATTGCCCTGGTAGTGCTTTATCTGCCATTATTGAAAACCAAATACCATTGTGCTTTGTGACTGATGGTCAACGTGTGCCGGAAGACTTACACTTTCCAAACGCAGAGAGTTTACTCGCTGTTTTTGCTAATCCTGCTGAAACAGCGGATGAGACAGACATTGCCTTGTCTGTGTTGATTGGTGAACAAACGCAATATGCGAATCTTTAAACCAGGGCTGAACCAAGCCTCAGGACTTGAAATGATAGAATCAAAGCCCGTTAGGGTTATTGCAATAGCGAGTGGAAAAGGCGGGGTTGGCAAGACCAACCTGTCTGTAAATCTTGGTATCTCCTTATCTAAACTTGGGCGACAAGTAGCTTTATTAGATGCTGATATGGGACTGGCGAATGTTGATATATTATTAGGCTTGCACCCACAATATAACCTTTCTCATGTGCTAGACGGTGAAAAAACACTGAATGAAATAATGGTAGAAGGCCCGCAAGGGTTGAAGGTGATTCCTGCTTCATCAGGCATGCAAAAAATGGCTGAAATGGGCACGATGGAACAAGCCGGTATTATTAATGCGTTCAGTGAGCTGGGTGATGATATTGATGTGTTGATTGTTGATACAGCAGCGGGTATTCATGGTGGTGTGGTTAATTTTTCACGGGCCTGTCAAGAAGTTATCATTGTTGTGTGTGATGAACCAACGTCGTTAACAGATGCATACGCCCTAATAAAATTATTGAATAGAGATCATGGGTTAAGTCGCTTTCACGTACTAACAAATATGGTTGAAACGGCGCATCATGGTAAAGCGTTATATCAAAAACTGTGTAAGGTGACAGACCGTTATTTGGATGTTGCGCTGCATTTTGTTGGCGCAGTACCGTTTGATAAAGGGCTTCGAAAAGCTGTTCAAAAACAACAGGCAGTTATTGAATCGATGCCCAATGCGGAATCCTCGCTGGCAATCAAAAATATTGCGCGTAAGATTGATAAGTGGCCAATGCAACGAGGAGCAGGAGGCCATATGGAATTCTTTGTAGAGCGGTTAATACAGTCAAAAAGTGAAGGAGCGTCAATAGTGTGAATGGTATTGCGATGTATACCAATTTGCAGGCTAAAGATGCCGGGGAACTGGTAGCTAAACACGCGCCATTAGTAAAAAGAATTGCTTATCATTTGCTTGCAAAATTACCCGATACCGTTTTAGTTGAAGACCTCATTCAAGCAGGCATGCTGGGCCTGTTGGAAGCATCTAATAATTTTAGTGATAGTCACGGCGCTAGTTTCACTACTTATGCGGGTATCCGTATTAGAGGGGCAATGTTAGATGACGTTCGTCGCAATGATTGGACGCCACGTTCTGTGCATCGAAAAGCGCGCGAAATCACAAAGGTGATGCAACAAATTGAACAAAAAACGGGTAGGGATGCACGTGATAATGAAATTGCAGAACTATTAGAAATTACCCTCGATGAATATCATAAAATATTAAATGATAGCAGTTGTTGCCGCTTATTCAGCACAAATGACTTGCAGGATGATAATGACAGATCAACATCTGAAAACATTCTAGAAAACATAAATGAGGCAGACTTTAGAGTCGCGCTGACGGATGAAATTGCAGGACTGCCTGAACGTGAACGACTGGTGATTTCTATGTACTACGACGACGAACTAAATTTGAAAGAAATCGGCAAAATTCTAAACGTCAGTGAGTCACGGGCGTGCCAAATAAACAACCAAGCAATGCTTCGTTTAAAGTCTCGACTTTCACATTTCTCACTTTGATCCAAGTTATTTTTATTCCAATACGGTAAATTTTTAATTGTTGGCTAAACTTACATATAAGTTGGTTGATAAAAAATGAAATAGCTAAAGCATATTTCAAAGGCGTATTCCTAAATGAATAAAAATATGAAAATTCTTATTGTAGATGATTTTTCTACTATGAGAAAAATTGCAAAGAAGTTATTAATTCAACTTGGGTTTATAAATTTAGACGAAGCCGATGATGGGCAAACAGCTTGGGCAAAATTACAGTCTGAAGATTATGATTTTATAATAACGGATTGGAATATGCCTGGTATGAGTGGAATAGAACTTGTAAAAAATATAAGAGCTAACCCAATTATGGCTAACATGCCTATTTTAATGGTAACTACGGAATCTAAAAGAGAGCAAATTATTGAGGCTGCTAAAGCAGGAGTTGATAGTTATATTGTTAAACCATTCACTGCAGGAACCTTAAAAGAAAAACTAGAGAAAGTAAGCGCTAGAAATGCTAGCTGAGTTTGATGAGAAACCTTATGACTGAATATCAAATTACAAAACTTCTGATTAAAAAAGCTAAAGGCTTAGTGCGGATACTAGAGCTAAAATCGTTACCTAAATTACGAGTGGGTAAACGAGTAAACGATTGTCTAATATTGAAAAATTGATGGGATTGTAACTTGGATATATTAACTATATTAGGTGTTGTTATTGGCTTTGGCGCAATTTTAGGCGGCAATGTTCTAGAAGGCGGGCACCTAAGTGGATTGATGAATGGGCCAGCGGCACTCATTGTTATCGGTGGCACGGTGGGTGCGGCGTTATTGCAATCTTCTGCTAGAACGTACTTTTTGTCATTAAAGTTATTCTTATGGATGTTTTTTCCGCCAAATTTAAAGTTAAAAAACAACATTGAAAAAGTGGTCGAATGGAGCTCCATTGCTAGAAGGGAAGGGTTGCTCGGTCTTGAAAGTGTCGTAGAAGAAGAAAGTGACCCTTTTGCTAGAAAAGGTTTGCAGCTGTTGGTCGATGGTGGCGAACCAGAAATAGTAAGAGATATATTAATGCTTGAATTAGAGGTATTAGAAGCCAGACAATTAGAAGCTGCCAGAGTTTACGAAGCAATGGGTGGGTATGCACCAACAGTGGGTATTATTGGGGCAGTCATGGGGTTGATACATGTTATGCAAAACCTGTCCGACCCCAGTAAGCTTGGAGCAGGGATTGCAACGGCTTTCGTGGCGACTATCTATGGTGTTGGCCTTGCCAATTTATTGTTTTTACCGGTTGCTGCAAAACTAAAATCATTAATTCAATTAAATTCACAATCTCGCGAAATGATAATTGAAGGTATTACAGCCATCGCTGAAGGTGAAAACCCAAGAAATGTGGAAATCAAATTGCAGGGTTATTTATAACAATGGCCCGGCGGAAAAAGAAACCAGAAGATCACGTTAACCACGAAAGGTGGTTGGTTTCGTATGCTGATTTCATAACGCTTTTATTTGCCTTTTTTGTCGTCATGTATTCAGTCTCGTCCGTTAATGAAGGTAAATATAGAGTGTTGTCTAGTACGTTAGATGGTGCATTTAGCGGCCCAATGAAAACGATGGAACCGATTCAAATAGGTGACATACTTCAAAATAAAGCATTAATAGATAGATTGATTGAGCTGGAAAGTGCCGGCGATAAACCGATACCCGATTTATACGCTGAAGAAACGACTACACAATCTGTGGCTATTGAAGATGATGATTTGGTCAATGAACAACAAAAAATAAAAGAATCTGACGTGTTAGAAGCATTAGGTGATCAATTAACAGAGGCGTTATCACCATTAATTGATAGAGACCTTGTATCAGTTGAAAAAAACGATTTATGGGTTGAAGTTGAAATGAACAGTAATATGCTTTTTGGAAGTGGTGACGCCACGTTATCTGACGAAGCGTTACGTGTATTATGGAAAGTAGCAAAACCTATCCGTAAGTTGAATAATCAGGTTCAAGTTGAGGGGTTTACTGATAATCAACCGATTAATACATTTGAATACCCATCGAATTGGGAATTGTCCGCTGCCCGTGCTGCTAGCGTGGTTCATTTGTTTGCAAAATACGGAATTAAGCCTAAACGTCTTTCGGCTGTAGGTTATGGAGAGTTCCACCCGATTGAAGAGAATACAACACAGGAAGGTAGAGAAAAAAATAGACGCGTTGTTATTGTGATCCAGTCTAATGCAATTTCTCGTTTTGCTGATAAAGACGGTTTTAAGATTGAACCGATTGAAGGTACGACAGAAGAATTACGAGACGCGTTAAAAGAATCTGTGGGTGATGAAAGAATACCTATTAAAGTGGTAAAAGAATTAACACCTAGGCAACAAGAAGAAAGAAAGGGTAAACTAGAGAAAGCGAAAAGTAGCCGATTTAACCAGTTTTTAAGACGATGAAAAATGAGCTGTGTTGATTAAAATGGTTGTGTAAATTTCATACTCTAAAAATAGAGTCATCTAAAATAATGACAACGATTCCATGATTCGTCAAAACCTAAACGATTAGTGAGAACGAGTAATGATTGACAATATGACAGTTTTGTTTGGAGCCAATATTGTTGTTTTAATATTTGCTCTAATTCAAATATTTAAGCAAAGAAAACACATAAGTTCTTTTGAGCCAAGGATTGATGAATTATGGAAAAAAATTGAAGTGATGCAGCATGATGTGTCTGCTCTATGCTCAAGTGGGCTAGGGGTTGATGAAAGAGTAGGTGGTACAGAGAAACGAATGCGCTCTCTTTATGAACGATTGGAAGAACTAGAAGAAAGTGATTCTTCTGAACACCTGCAAGAGTTTCAAAATGCAATTAAATTAGCACAGGAAGGGGCAACGTCTGATGAGATTGTGGCTAAATGTAATTTAACATTGGATGAAGCACGGCTCCTACTCAGGTTGCACCAGGCATAATTAATTGTCTGTTTCACTAAACCCGTCTGGGACTTTATCAGATAGTAAATAAGCAAAAGCAATCACCTCTGCTACAGCAATATAGAGAGCTTCTGGAATTGAATCACCTAATGGAATACTGCTTAACAGTTTAACGAGCTCGGGATTATTGTCTAATGGGACATCATTTGCTAAGGCTATATCGATAATTTCTTGAGCAATATCGCCTCTTCCTTTTGCTGAAATTGTTGGTGCATTCTTCCCGTCATATTTTAAAGCAACTGCAATGTCTGGCGAATTTATAGTCTCTTTCATTAAGCTTTCTCACTAAAGCTTGATGAAATGAACGTATTTTTTTTAAGATCGGGCTCTATAACAGTTTGTACATCAAGTGACTTGGTGACGAGGCTTGATGCCTTGAATCGTTCATTTAGTATGCTTAAGTGACTTTTAAGAAGGTTACCAGTTTGTTGGTTTTCAGCCCAGAAGCTTGAACTGATATGCTCACCTTGTAACGTTAGCTTGTTTTTTATACGCCCTAAATTTGGAGGGTTCATTTCAAGTGAAACTGTCCATTTATTATCTATTTCATTTGTTTTGCTAGATGCGTCATCTTGTTGTATTTTTATAAACAAAGCTTCTTCAGTTTGGCCATTATAAAACGGGATTTCAAGTTGTAGAGCTTGACGCACTGTCGTGTCTGGGTTGGCGTTTGCTAATTGATTAATGGTGATTTTAGCCACGGCGCCTTCAATTTTGTTTAAAACATCTAGTACTTGTAGCTGTAACTTTTGAGAGGATGAATTAGTTTGTTGTGAGAGCGGTTTGGTTGCTTGAATCAGTTCGTTTTTAATGTTTTTGGCAAGCGCCATGTTAGAGGAATTTATTCCAGGCCATGACTTTAAGACGCTAATTAATTTAACCAAGTTAGCTTTTAAATCGATGGAGGTTACTTTAGATAAATCATTACCCATTTTAGTAATCAAAAGGTTTTGATTATTTAGGTTAGGGAGTAATTGTTCTGATTTTTTATTAACGCCATCAGTTACTACGTTATTTGATTTTTGTGTTGGTGTTGTAATAGTTTGAACGATGTTTCGTTCTAAAAACACACCGGAGTTTTGTATAGCACTCTTAATGCCGCTTTCAGAAGAAAGTGAATTAACGGTTGGAGATGCCTGAATAATTGTATTAGAAAGTGTGTTGAGACTTTTTAGGGAGGGGTTTGTTGATAGTGCAGTGCTAAAAGAGGTATTTATGTTTCTATTGAGTTCTTTTAATGGAGCAATAAAATCTTGAACTGGTAATTGTTTTGGTAATGTGTGCCTTAACACCGAGTTAATAAAATTAGTTGATTGTGTTTGTTGTTTGACGTTCAAAATGATTTCAGTTGTTTTTCTTTCAACTTGAACTAAGACAGTTTGGCCTACTGTGGAAGTGGCGTTACTCGATGCTCTTACTAACTTGTTGCCGATTTGAAGTAGTACTTCGTTTTTAGATGGAATGTTTTCCACAATCTTTGCATAGAGCTGCTGGCCTGTTTTAAGGTTCTCTAAAGGCGTGTTGGAGGAGAGAGTTAGGCTTGAGGGTGGCGTTATCGTTATATTGGGTATTTTCAAAACAACCCCCGCTATTTTTTACTTGAAAAGCTGCTGAATATCTAATAATTCGTCGTGTGCATTTTCAGTTACTCGTATAGAGTCGGAAGGGTCTTTTAGCAGAGCCTCTAGTCTGCCATATGCTGGTGTGCTATCTGCCATTGGGTATTTGTCGCTTTGTTCTGTACTTTCAAAGCTTAACAATTGAGCAACAATAATTAAGTCAGCATAATCACCTGTGGTATCCGTTTCTCTTTGCCAGTTTTCTGCATGTAATGCGACTGAGTGAAAATCTTCTGTAAAATTCCATTTTTCTAAGACCATTTTACCGACCATAGGCGTAAGCTTTGTTACAGCGTTGTTTACTTCCTTAATATTGGACATTAAGTTTGGGTGTTTATCGGCATGTGTTAATACAGGAATGGCGCCTATGTCATGAACTAAACCAGCTAACAGTGCTTTGTCAGCATCAAAGCCTTTTAGCTTTTTTGCCATAACGGCACATATACCAGCTATGTCGCGGCTGTGAAGCCACAGTTGTGAAATCTGCTGTTTAACATCCTTGGTTTTTGCATTAAATACCATACGCATGGTGAAGCTGGTAATCAGGTTACCTATAGCTTTTAAACCTAAACGAGTGATAGCAGGGGGTAACGATTCAATTTTTTCACGCCCTCTAAATAATGGGCTGTTAGCAACTTTGATTAGCTGCGCTGTAATGGCCGGGTCAACCTGAGTAATGCTAGCGATTTTATCCGAAGAAATGTTATGGTCAGATATCGCTTTACGAACCTTGATGGCAGTATCGGGAATGGATGGAATTTCTAGCCGGTTATTTTGAATTTCTTGAGATACCTCGAAGTAGAGTTGGTTGTACACTAAAGACTCTTCATGCACCTCCTCAACTTCTACATTCTCCGTTGTCACAGCAACAGTTTCGTTGTTCATTAAATCTTCTAGGGCTTGTTTTTCAATAACAAAAAAACTAACGGGGCTTAAGGCTACAGCAGTAGCAGAGCGAGGAATGTTATTCTCTATCGGAAAACGCGCCTCTATGCCGCCACCTTCAATGATTCGCTCTCGATTACTACCGTCGGTAAGCTTTACTTTTCCTTCAAGAAGGTAGATTTGTCTAGTATCATTACTGCCTTGAGAAAATATAATGGTGTTGGCAGGTGCTTCCACCGTTTTGTATGAGTCAAGTAGTAGCTGCTTTTGGCTATCAGATAAATTCCTGATAGGAAAAAGTGGGTTAATGTCTTCTTTTTTTAAAGCTCTTGAGTCCATTTTGGTTTAGCAAATAAGGTTTATCAGTGTGGGGTATCAGTTAAAATACTTTAATTATTATAAATATAGTCGCAATTTGAGTTTTATGGAAAATAATTTAGATAAATTAGTCACTAATTTGGATTATATTCAGTTTGGCGAAAAACTTTTTGTAAAGAGTAGTTTGTATTATGGGCATGGCACATCTACACCCTTTGATGAAGCGGCTTACATTGTACTAACGATAACCGACGATATCACTAATACAGATGAGTCTGTTTACCATAAAATAGTAAATCCAAAAGATAAAATTCGTATTGAAACCTGTTTTAAAAGACGCGTAGAAGAAAAAATTCCAGCGGCTTACATTTTGGGAGAAGCTTGGTTTTTTGGATTACGTTTTTTTGTCAATGAACATGTTTTGGTTCCAAGGTCTCCTTTTGCTGAACTTATTGCAGAAAAATTCGAACCATTTTTAGTTAATGACAATATTAAAAGTATTTTGGATTTATGTACGGGTAGTGGTTGTATTGGCATTGCCTGTGCTACTGTTTTTTCGGAGGCGTTAGTTGATTTGGCTGATATTTCTGTAGATGCCTTAGCTGTCGCAAATGAAAACATTCAACACCATAATTTACAAACTAGAGTGAAGACAATTGAATCAAATTTGTTGCGTGATATACCCGCTAAACAATATGATTTAATTGTCAGTAATCCGCCTTACGTAGGGCATGAAGAGTTAGACGGATTGCCTGAGGAGTTTAATAAAGAACCACGCCTAGGTCTTGATGGTGGGGAAATGGGCTTAGATCTAGTTCACCAAATTTTATTCGATGCCTCTGAATATCTAACTGACGACGGAATTTTATATATAGAAGTGGGCAATTCTGATGAGTTGTTACAGGCGAGTTATCCTACAGTACCATTTTTATGGCAAGAATTTGAATATGGCGGTCATGGTGTGTTTATGTTGACGAAAGGGCAGTTGTTAGAGCATAAGCAGACGTTTCTACTTAACCTGCCTAACTGAAAAGAGATACAATACAAACATGTCTGGAAATTCAATTGGAAAATTATTCACTGTAACAAGCTTTGGCGAAAGCCACGGCCATTCTATTGGTTGTATTGTTGATGGTTGCCCTCCTGGTATAGAACTATCTGAAGCGGATTTGCAAGACGATTTGGATCGCAGAAAGCCGGGAAAAACAAGGTTTGAAACTCAGCGAAAAGAAGCTGATAAGGTCAAAATTTTATCAGGTGTTTTTGAGGGTAAAACAACGGGCACGCCTATTGGAATGGTCATTGAAAATACTGACCAACGTTCAAAGGATTACGGTAACATCATGCACCAATTTAGGCCGGCGCATGCGGATTATACCTATCATCAAAAGTACGGTTTTCGTGATTACCGTGGCGGCGGGCGTTCTTCTGCGAGAGAGACAGCTATGCGGGTTGCAGCTGGTGGCGTTGCCAAAAAATACTTGAAATCTGCTTACGGTATTGAAATCAAGGGGTATTTGGCTCAATTGGGCCCAGTTGTCACTGAAAAACTCGATTGGAATCATATCGAAAACAGCGCATTCTTTTGCCCGGATCCAGACAAAGAACAAGAGATCGAAACCTATATGAAAGCTCTAAAAGGAAATTCAATAGGCGCACGTATTAACGTTATTGTCACGAACATGTTTCCTGGTCTAGGTGAGCCTATTTTTGATCGCTTAGATGCAGATATAGCACACGCAATGATGAGTATTAATGCTGTAAAAGGTGTTGAAATTGGGGCTGGGTTTAAAGCTGTTACTCAAAAAGGTACTGAACATCGTGATGAAATCACCCCAGATGGGTTTCTAAGTAATAATGCGGGCGGTATTTTAGGTGGTATTTCAAGCGGACAAGATATATTGGTAAGCATAGCGCTTAAAGCAACATCCAGTCTTAGTATTCCTGGTAAAAGCATTAATACGTCCGGTGAAGCAGTGGAAGTGGTAACAAAAGGCCGTCATGACCCATGTGTTGGTATTCGTGCAACACCTATCGCCGAAGCGATGATGGCCATCATTATTATGGACCATGTACTACGCCATCGAGCTCAAAATTTTGATGTGAATTCAACTGTCCCGATTATTCCTGCTGAAATCAAGTAGTACTTAACTTCGCCGTCATTTGGTAAAGAAAGGTTATTGCTAGTGTTTTGTTTTTAAAAAGATAGCTGGTGATATTAAGTGCAAAATGATTAATTAATGAGTTCTTCTTCTCAGCCTTATTGGGCTCTCTCAAGTGTTTACTTTTTCTACTTTGCTTCATTAGGGATATTAATGCCTTATTTGGGGCTATATTTACAGTCGTTGGGTTACGTCGCTGCACAAATTGGTCTTGTTTTTGCCACCATCCAAGGGACTAAGATTATAGCGCCAAATATATGGGCATGGATTTCAGGAGGGCGCCAAGAAATCATAAAAATGGTTAGGCTCGCAGCATTGTTAAGTGTTGTGTTTTTTAGTTTTATGCTGATGAATAATACGTTGATGACTATTATTATCATTAGTTTTTTGTTTAGCTTCTTTTGGAACGCTTTATTGTCACAGTTTGAAGTGGTGACATTGAATTTATTAGGGGATGAAACAGAAAGCTACGGCAAAATTCGCTTGTGGGGGTCGATTGGTTTTATTCTAGCAGTTGCTGGCGGCGGTTGGGTTTTAGATTTTATTGGCCTTAAGCACTGGCCGGTCATAACATTAGTTATCTTGAGTTTGGTTGTATTGGCAAGCCTGTTTGTTAGAGGTGATCAACGGGTTAACACCTCAAAAGCTGAAGGTTCAATGTTGTCGCTTTTAAAAAACAAACAAACAATTGCTTTTTTTATAATCCTTTTTCTTATCCAGGCATCACACGGTCCATATTACTCATTCTTTTCAATCTCATTAAATGAAATTGGATTTACAGAAACAGAAGTTGGTTTACTGTGGTCATTGGGCGTTATCGCTGAAATTGTATTATTTATGCTGATGCAACGGATACTCAACTATTTATCGTTACGTAACGTTCTGTTGATAAGCATTTTATTAACCATAGTGAGATGGTTAATAATGGGCTGGTTTCTAAACAATATGACGATGTTGATCATAGCCCAAACTCTACATGCAGTATCTTTTGGTGCGTTTCATTTAGTTGGCATTCAATTTGTTCATAAGCATTTTACGGGTGATAACCAAGTAAAAGGTCAAGCGCTATACAGTAGCATTGGCTTTGGTGTTGGTGGTATGTGCGGAAGTTTGATAGCAGGATACTTTTGGGCGTTAATTGGTCATGAATGGGTGTTCACAATAGCAGCAGGTTTGAGTGTGTTGGCTTTATATGTAGCATGGCAGTGGGTCCACTTTCATCATTTCATAAACAAAACAATTATTGATGTGGGGCGTTCCCAAGAATAAAGCTTTATAAGCTTTTGGGTGCAAAATACTTGATTTATTTGTTCAACGGTGTTCTAGTCATGTAAGCGATTTTTCGCTAAATAATTATAAAAACTTTAAATAGGAGGAAGGCATGTTGCATACAAGCCTGAGATTAGTAACAGGATTAATGTTTCTAGGTTACGGAGCGTTCTCGTTTGCGTACGAAACAGAAACTGACATTGTAGAACCAAAACTTGAAGCTGCGAAGGTTTACCAGGTAGCTGATTATCGTAATTCCGGTGCTGATGGGAGTACTTTATATATTAAAAACTCAAACTTTAGAGTCGTTGATAATATAGGTTTTTATATACCAGACTTGGTTGTAAAAGCTACGCCGAATGACAGTTCCCAGCCTTTAGTATTTGATGACCCAACTTCATTTTCTCTTACACCTTTAAAAGGTAGTGTTGTATTAGACAGCGCTAAACTTGAAGCATTATTGAATAAAAAAGTATTTGCTTTTAAAGGCGCAACGTTAAGAAATATCAAAGTTAAAACAGCAACGAATGTATTAACATTAAGTGGCCAATTAATACGAAAAGGCCTGTGGGTTCCTTTTGAGCTTAAGGGTGATATTAAACTAGAAGATGGTCATATTTTAAAATACCGTCCTTGGAAAGTGGTCACCGATGGTCAAGATGCAACAAAAGTTCTTAAAGTAGCAAACGTTGAAATTGATGAACTATTAACGGTTAAAGCACCAGGCGCTAACCTTATAGGTAGCACGGTTGTTCTTGATACATTAAAACTTTTCCCACCACCTACACTTAATTTAAACATCGCATCAGCCTCCATGGAAGATCGCGGTTTAGTGTTAACGTTTGATAATGGGAGTGGTTCAGACGCTTCTACATTAGCTGACAGTAATAGCTATATTTTAATTAAGGGCGGTGATGTTAAATTTATGAAGGCAGTGCCAACGAATGCTAGGGTGCAAGTTATGAGTGCCTCAGAAAATGCAGATCTTGATTTTTGTTTATATGATTACAGAGATCAGCTTTCAGCAGGGTATTTGAAAGTAAAAGAAGATGGCGCAATATTGGCCTATTTGAAAAATTAAAACGGCATCTGACCTGATTAGGAGTAAATAAAATGCATTATAAAAAAATTATAAAAATTGCAATGAGCATGCTGTTAACTGTTGGACTTTCAAGCAGTTTAATGGCCGATTCATTTATCAATAAACAACAACAAGAACTTAAAAATGCTCGTGCACAATGGCAACAAAAAAACATACCATCAGGTATGCAAGCGGGTGATTTGAGGGAGACAACTGAACGCGATTCTGGTGCTGATAATGTTTCAATGTACTTACAAAACGTTAATTTTGACGTAGTAGAAAATATTGGTTTTTACATCGAAAAGTTAAAAGTAACGCTTGAACCTAAAGTGGCGGGTAATCCAGTTGTATTTGATGATGTTGAAAGCTTTACGATCAATGTTCATAGTGGCTCAGTTGTTTTGAGTCCTCAAGTTATCACCGACTTATTCAATAATCATATTTTGGATTATTGGCCACGTCCTCTAGATGAGTTAACTATCACAACAAAAGATGATTACTTAGAAGTTGAAGGAGATCTGAAACTTTGGAGTTGGTTTCCAGGTATTTGGTTACCTGCAGACCTAGGTGGTAAAATTGTTCTTAATGGTGACAATAAGTTAGTCTACGAGATTGACGATGTGCGAGTTCTTGGTATTCCACTATACGGCTTATTAAGCGCTATCTTTATTGACCTTGACCTGTTGTTATCAATTGAAAGGGAAGGCGCTGAGTTAGTAGACAGTGTATTGGTGCTAGATCATACGTCAGTATTCCCACCACCAGCACTTTCTGGCCGCATAGCTTCTGCTAGCTTAGATTCTGACGGTTTGCGTTTAGTGTTTGCTGATAATGATTCTGCTACATTCTCTAAACCTTCTGTGGCTGCAAATAGTTATATTTGGGCACAGTCTGGTGATCCAAGGTTATTCGACATTGTTGTGAATAATGGCACTGTGCAAGTGCTTCCTGAAGATGCAAGCAAACCGCTTCGTTTTAATCTTTATGGTTATAGGAAACAAGTGGCTGCTGGAACACTCAAGATGGCAAAAAATGGTGATATTATTGCAACTGTTCCCTCATCAGAAGGGCCAGATTATAGAGCATCTGCTTCATCTAATGGTTCATCTCCGGCTTCTTCAGAACCAGATGCTGGGTGTGTAAACAGGGCTGGTTTTAATGTTTGTGAGGAAAAAGTAGTTAAAAAAATGACGCCAGTTAAAGCAGCTGTTGCAACAGTTAAAGAAACTGTTGCTCCATTAACTACTGACGATAAAATTAGTCTTAAAACTGTTAAAGCAGGCACATGTTTCAACCGTGCTGGTTTCGTAGTTGATTGTATGTAATAAATGTTAATTGTTTGAAAAATGCCCCGTTCGGGGCATTTTTTTTATATTTAAATTATGATGTAAGCTTAATGTTTAATGGATGATACTTGGATGAGTAATTTTCAGTCAAAAAAGTTAACTATTGGCATTTCATCAATGGCATTATTTGATTTGGTAGAATCAAATAAGATATTTGAGACAGAAGGGAAAGAAGCGTATTGTACCTATCAAATTTCGCGGGAAGATGAAGTGCTTAACCCAGGGGTTGCTTATCCCTTAGTAAAAAAATTATTGAAACTAAATCATCGCTTACCAACACCATTGGTAGAGGTTATTTTACTGTCCCGTAATAGTGCTGATACTGGGCTGAGAGTATTTAACTCGATAAAAGAGCATGCGTTAGATATCACTAGGGCTGCATTTACGAGCGGCAACTCACCTTTTTCATACATTTCGGCCTTTGATGTGGATCTTTTTTTATCGACCTCTCCAGGCGATGTACGTCAGGCATTAGATACTGGCCATGCAGCTGCAACTATTCTTTCTGGAAAAGCTAATGATAGTGAGAATAGCGAATTGTGTATTGCTTTTGATGGTGACGCTGTCATCTTTTCGGACGAATCAGAACGTATTTATAAAGAGAAAGGTTTAGATGCATTTACAGAAAATGAGCAATTAGATGCCAAAAAACCGATGTCTGGTGGACCATTCAAATCATTTTTGTCTGCACTCCATAATTTACAAAGTCATTTTAATGAGGAAGAATCACCTATCAGAACGGCGCTTGTGACAGCGCGTTCAGCACCAGCGCATGAACGCGTTGTAAGAACATTACGGTCTTGGGATATTCGAATTGATGAAGCATTGTTTTTGGGCGGTCTAGAAAAAGGTGTTTTTCTTAAATCTTTTGGTGCGGATATATTTTTTGATGACCAAACAACGCATTGTGATTCAGCTAATCAACACGTAGCGACAGGGCATGTGCCACATGGTGTTGCAAACGAATAGTTAGTCTTTAAGACTAAAATCAAAGACCATTTTGTCAGCAGGTTTTTGTAAAAAGTACCCCTGCACAGCATTGATGCCAATATTCCATAATATAGCAAGAACGTTTGCATTTTCTACAGACTTTGCAATTGTTTTAACATTGTTTCTTTTTGTTACTTTAACAAGCTTTTCAATCACTTTTTTTGACGTGGGATCGTTTAGTAAACTCTGAGTAAACGAACCGTCTATTTTTAGATAATCCACAGAGTACTCTTTTAATAACGCGTCGGTGATTTCAGTGAAACCCACTTGATCAAATGCTATTTGACAACCGCATTCATCTTTAGCAATAGAAATAAACTTTTTTAACGTATCAGGATCATCTTTTAAATCAGAAAAATTAATTTGAAACACTAAAAGGCTTGGATCGATACCATAAAACTTTACATCGGCTATTAAGGTTTCGATGAATTGGTCATATTTATACGTATTGATTGATAATGTTATGAAGAACTTACGCTTAACACCTTGCCGTGAAGCTTGCCTAATTTGTTGAATAGTATTACGTAGAACCCACTCGTCTAGCTGAGATATCAGACCGGTTTTTTCTGCTGTTAAGATAAAGCTATCTGGAGGGATGTGTTTGTTCTTTTCATCCATAATGCGTAGAAGTACGGCATAGTTTTCGGTATTTTTTTCTGACAAATCTACGATAGGTTGAAAAAGTGTTTGTAAGCGATTTTCCTCTAATGCGCTTTGAATAAGGTTTACACTCTGCTTTTCTTCAATTAGCTCATTAATGGGTGTGCTTATTGAGTCATATACGTGAATTTTTTCACCCTCATTATTGGATGCTTTGTCACATGCTTTATCTGCTTGTGATATAAGATGTTCCGCTGATGTAACTCTTTGATCTAGAAAGCTAATGCCGATACTTAACGATGCTTTAATATAATCACTTTCTTCTCCAAAAATAGTATCATTTGTAAGAGTAATAATTTTCTGGCAATGTAGTAAAAAGTCTGAGCGGTCTAATTCCGATGAAAATAATGTAAAAATACAATCACCGTATTTAGCTAGTACATCTCCTTGGCTGCATGATTCTTTAATAATTGATGTTATTGAGTGTATTATTTTGTCTGTTTGTTGGAGTGTATACTTGTTCCTAATTTGACGAAAATCATTAATCAAAATGACTGCTAAAGAGCCCTGCGTAGACTCTTCTTGGACTTTGCTGTTGATATGTTCGATGATGAATTTTTTGTTATGTATGCCGCTCTCATGATCAAAGCTGCGCAAATCGGTAAAGCCTTTATCTATGTTGCTCCATGCATCAGGGTTATGAATAAGCAGTTGAGTGCATAAACTGTTGTCAACCAAACATTTTGTCTTATACATTGTGGTTACGAAAGACTCTCCACCGCGTTTTTGAATTAGAACAGAAGTGGTTTTATTGTCTGGTAAAGCTTCAAGTGATGTATTTAACGTATTGGTTTCATCTAAGGTACATATAGATGGGTTTGATGGGCTAAATTCTGAAACGAAAGTTCGGGTTAAGTTTTCATCCCTGGGAATATTGAATATTCTTTTATAAGCGTCATTAACAGACCAATATTGATTTTCATGTATCAGTGCTACACCATCTTCAGTATTTTTTAAGAAAGCATTAAAACGAGAATGTTCATTTTTAGCTTTAATTCTAGATACATGGAATAATGACCGATGATGTTGTAAGCTAAGTTCTCTTTTGATGGATTTTATTGTTAATTTAATTGGGCTTAATGTGCGAATATCAATTACTTTATTTCCAAAATAATTGGTATCAAATTTATCCAAATCATCAGAAATGATGATTTTTGGAGCTTGTTGTAGCTCAGCTTTTAACTGTGAATGTTGCTGAATATTTTTGTTTGTAAGGTTATTGGCATTTATTAAAACTAAATCAATTTTATTTAACTTTCTTATGGATTTAAGGCTTTGTTCATAATTTGAATATTGAATAACGGTTTTAGGGGTATTTAGTAGGTTGCTTGATAGTAATATTTGCTCCTCATCACTAAAGTTTATTACGAGTATGTTAGAACTTGTGGTAACAACATCCATTTAGGCACCAATCGTATTTAATGAATGTTCACCTTAACCTTCTTTGGTTGTCTTTTGAAGTGTATATCGTGTGAAAACTGCATTGGTTTCAACTAATTTAGAGATGGTGTATGTATCGAAACGGTTCTCAATTTTCAATTCCAAATTGATTCGAGTGTTTTCTAATGGTGATATGCTAATAATTGCATCAGGTTGGTTTAACCTTTCTATTCCAGGTAAAAAGAGAACCTCCCTCGATCGTATTGATTTATCGGTATTACAAATTACACCCAGTTTTATTATTGGTGCTATTAATTCAACGCCTAATGATATGCCATCATTTTCAAGATTTTCAAGGCGACGAATGATTGCAAGTTCAAGGCTATCTTCCTCAACTGTATTAATTCCTATTAAATCAGCTGCTTGTAGATAAGGTTTATTTTCTTTTGAAACTTTAAACATGAAGCCAGTTGCACTTGAGTCTTGTTGGGTAGCATCTACATGGCCAGTGTCTTCAGAATGTTTGGGTTTCTTTTGGCAACTCCATATATCTACAGACTTTACTGTATTAGCATCGGTTTCTTTAATAACTCGACCGATATCTTTTTCGCTTCTTAAATATCCCTGGTGAAGAGTGTTATTTTCAATCGGTATAATTTCAACATCGGATAAGCCAAACGTATTCCGTTTTTGGCTTGTAGGCATTTTACCAAGTGAAATGGAAGGGGTGTCATTTGGAGATAGTTTGTTAATTATGTTTTTAAACCCAGGATAAATAATGATTTCTTTTGAGTCACCTGTGCGAGCAAATTGTCGTTTGTGTGGTTTTTGCCAGCAAGGTAGTATTTTTTGGATGACGGCGCTGTTCAGCATAATTTTATTTGCTGATTTATCTAATGCCAGTGATGTGAAGTGTTGCGTTAATAACTCATTTTCAAAAAAAAGAATATTTTCTTCGTGTTTTTGATAAGCGTTAATATTTGTAAGCTCTAGATCTTTATAAGGATTAATGAAAAAACTGGCGTGTTCTGGTTTTTCTTTAGTTAGTGAAACAGTATGTGCTTGGCTATTAATAGTCTCGTGAATTTTTAAAATATCTCTTTGGCGAAATCTATTTAATAAAGCAAGGTGTATGTAACTTATCTTAATGAATTCATTAATAACGCTGGATGCATCATGGGCATTTTCTATATTAATGCCAGTTTCAATATTTTCCAACTCATCACTTTGAGCAAGACATAGCAACGCGTTAATTTCACCCCAGTTATTTATTGCACATGGTCTATAGGTTAGTGAAGAAAAAAGTTGCATAAGGCCGAGTAGGTTTATTGCTCTACGGATCACCGCAGCTTGTTGGCTTTCGTTGAATATAGGTTGTTCTTTATTTGATTTTTTAGCGTCAAAACTTTCTGATTTAATAATACTTATATATACATTTATGAATTCATTTAATACGGATAATAGCTTTTCTGTCAGATAGTTTAATTTATCTTGTAGGGGAAACTTTGCATCCAGGACTTCTTTTATACATTCATCAAAAAGAACGTATAAGTTAGGAATGATCTTTTCTATTAATGTGAACCTGGTTTTATCGCTCAATTCGTTTGTAAGAATAGCGGAAGCAGCAATATGTAAGTGTTCACCAATAACAGTTACATTTAGTATGGGAAGGTTTTGAAGCCATTTATTAATACCGTCATCTGTCGGGGAAAATGGCAATGCCTGTGCTTCGAGCACACTGGATGGGGTGCGAAGACGTTCTTTTTGGCTTTTGGTTGTTGGTTTGTTTTGCATGAACAAATTAATGTCTTTAATTAAACCTAAGTATAGTAGAGTTTTGAAAACTAACTAGGTGTTCTAAAGAGAAAAAATGTTCAAGTTATAAGGGTCTTGCTGGTTTCTCCTTGGATCTCAGTCACTAATTTTGGAACTAGATAGCCTGGAAGTTTTTGTTGTATCTTTTTGTAAATAGTAAGGGCATCTTTTTGTGATATATCAAAATGTATTGCGCCAGCAACCTTGTCTAATAAATGGAGATAATAGGGTTGTATACCGTTGTCGAATAATCGGTAACTCAATTCGATGAGCGTTTTTGGATTATCGTTAACACCTTTAAGAAGTACAGTTTGGTTCAATAATGTAATATTGGCTTTTTTTAAAGCTTGTATCGCACGTTCTACATCGTCAGCTATTTCATTAGGGTGGTTAACGTGTAAGACGACAATAACCCTAAGACGTGTGTTTTTTAATAAGTTGATTAGGTTAGTCGTTATCCTAGTAGGCAATACAACAGGAAGCCGTGTATGAATGCGTAAACGCTTAATATGGTTGATGGACTGTATCTCACCAATGATTTTAGTCAATCGTTGATCACTGACAGTGAGAGGGTCTCCGCCGCTTAATATGACCTCTTCAATTTCTTCATGGTTTTTTAGGTACGCTAATATTTTTTCAAAATGCGCTGGCGTTGAGCTGTTGTTAGCGTATGGAAATGCTCTTCTAAAGCAATAACGGCAATGAATAGCACATGCACCGGTAACTATGAGTAAAACACGGCCATAATATTTATGAATTAGGCCAGGTAATACGGTCGCTTTATCGTCACCAACAGGGTCGTGTGTAAAGTGTACATTTTTGTCTAACTCTGCTGGGAGTGGTAGAACTTGTTTTAATAGGGGATCAAGCGGGTCGTTTTTATTAATTCTTGAAACAAAACTACGCGTCACTAATAATGGAAATAATTTGTTAGCTTTTTCATGCTCTTCTAAATCATTAATATCTAGATTTAGATAGGCTAACAATTTATCTAATTGTGTGAATGCGCCACTGAGTTCTTGTTGCCAGGTTTGGGAATTAGAAATTTTTACAACGCTGTCCATGCGAAGCATTATAATAAGCTTTACAAAGAATAACTTTAAAACTATTAAACTAAATTAACGAGAATTTATATGTCAACGTACAGTACAAGCGAATTTAAAAGTGGGCTTAAAATAATGATGGATAACTCTCCTTGCACAATTGTAGAGAATGAATTTGTTAGGCCGGGCAAAGGCCCCGCATTTAGCCGCGTTAAATATCGCAATTTAAAAACAGGTCGTGTTATTGATCGTACGTTTAAGTCTGGTGAAACTGTCGAAGCGGCAGATGTGATGGAAATAGAAATGTCGTACTTGTATAACGATGGTGAATTTTGGCACTTTATGGATGATGAAACATTCGAACAAGTATCTGGTGATGCAGCTGCTGTTGGTGATGCGGCAAAATGGATGAAGGATCAAGATAAATGCACAGTGATGTTGTGGAACGGGTCGCCTTTAACGGTTGAAGCACCAAATTTTGTTGAACTAGAAGTGACTGATACTGACCCGGGTTTAAAAGGTGATACATCCGGTGGCGGCGGTAAACCGGCTACGCTAGAAACAGGCGCAGTAGTCCGTGTGCCTTTATTCGTTCAAATTGGTGAAGTGATAAAAGTCGACACTCGTACGGGTGAATATTCTGCACGAGTAAAAAGTTAACTTAAACATTGTCTAAGAAAGACGATAAACATTGGCCGCCGACTTGTTCGGCGGCTTTATTACATAAGCGTGCAGAGTTATATCAGTCAATTAGGCTATTTTTTGCAGAAAAAGGGGTGTTGGAAGTTGATACGCCAATCTTGTCTCAATCTGCTAGTTGCGATGTGAATTTAGACAGTTTTTCAACTACGTTTAATCAACGACCATATTATCTTCAAACGTCACCAGAATTTGCTATGAAGCGGTTGTTGGCATCTGGCTCGGGCTCTATTTTTCAAATTGCCAAATCATTTAGACAAGGCGAATCCGGTCGATACCATAATCCTGAATTTACGTTACTTGAATGGTATAGAGTTGAATTTACAATGGCTGACTTGATAGAAGAAATAGTCGAACTGTTGATGAATTGTTTTAACGAAAACTTATCATTTAGCAGTGTTAGTTATGAACGTTTATTTCACCGTTATACGAATATAAACCCCCATGAGGCGACTATTGAAGAGTTGCTGGCATATGCTGCTTCTGAAGGAAACCCTGAAATGGCGAGCGTTTGTGGCGATAGTTTGTCGAACTGTTTGGATTATGTGTTTAGTCAATATATCCAACCGAAGTTAAAATCGAACCTTGTTTATATCGTCACAGATTACCCTGTTTGTATGGCTATGTTGGCTAAGCTTAGTGATGATTTGTCTCCTACTGCAAAGCGTTTTGAAGTGTATTTCAGGAACATTGAGTTAGCAAACGGTTACGAAGAGTTAACAGATGCTTCGGAACAGCAGCAACGTTTTCAACAAGAGCTAGAAGAAAGGCAGGGCGTTGGGGCGGATAGTATGCCAATGGACAGGTATTTATTGGCTGCATTGGAGAAAGGCCTGCCTAACTGTTCTGGCGTAGCGCTTGGTTTGGATCGTTTGTTGATGTTAATGACAAACGCGGCATCAATTGATGAGGTATTAACTTTTCCTATCAATAGAGCGTAGTTGCTTATCGTGAAAACGTGATAATAAGAGCAATGCGGAAATGGCGCCGACTAACGCCATCCCCATGTCTGATTGGGTGTCCCAAATATACCCTTGAGTACCCAAAAAGGCTTCAGCATCTTCACCTGCGGCTAACGCTGCCCACCATTCAATTAACTCATAAAAAGCACTAAACCCTAAGCAAAAACTAATAATGAAGAAGTTTAGCCAGGCGCGTGTGCTAATGACAGATCGTCTAATGAGAATCTCTCTTGCAACAATTGCAGGAACAAATCCTTGTGCTAAATGTCCGACTTTATCGTAATTATTTCTACTGGATCCCATCCATTCGGCTATTGAGTCGAATAGAGGAACTTCTGCATAGGTGTAATGGCCGCCAACCATCAATATGATGCAATGAATTAAGATTAGGAGATAGGTGAGTGATGTAAGAGGAAAAGAGCGGCGAGTCCATATGATAAACCCAAGGCCGATGAGGGCAGGGAGGACCTCTAGAAACCAGGTGAAGTAGTCTTTCGGCTCAATGGCTGACCAAATAAATACTGCTAGAAATAAGCCTAACCATGCAAGTGAACATTTAGAAAGGTTTTGCGTAATGGACATTAGTTTATTTTTTAATTTTCCCAATCACTTGGCCAAGACGTACCGTGTCACCCTCGGCTAAATCTTTTGCCCAAGTGACTCTATTTTTGCCGTAAAGCAGAACGACCGTGGAGCCCATATTAAAGCGGCCCATTTCATCGTTCTTTTTATACTTTAGTTTTTTATCGTTATAAGTCCATTGGCGCACTTGATTGTGGCGGGGTGGTGTCACTTCGCCATACCAAACTGTTTCAATACTGGAGACAAAAACAGCACCGACCATCACCATTGCCATCGGGCCAGCGGGTGTGTCAAAGAAAGCAATGACGCGTTCGTTACGTGCAAACAATTCATCAACGGCATTCACTGTTGTTTGATTAACGCTAAACAATTCACCCGGCACGTGTACCATTTTTTTAAGTGTGCCGCCAATAGGAAAATGTATACGATGATAGTCTTTCGGTGATAGGTAGATGGTGCTAAATTGCCCATCTTCAAATTGACTCGTTAGTTCATCGTTGCCCAGTAAAGCGGACAGGTTAAATGATTTGCCTTTTGCTTGAAAAACTTCGCCGTTTTCTATGCTGCCAATTTGGCTAATGGCGCCATCAACGGGGCATGCAATAGTGGTGCGTCCTTTTTCAAGGGGGCGAACATCTTCACGTAATGTCCTTGTAAAGAAGGCATTAAATGTTTCATAAGCCTCAGGATCTGATTCGGCAGCTTCAGACATATCAACACCAAACTGTTTGATTATGAGCTTGATAATGCTGTTCTTAACCCACGGTGTTTTACAACGAGCGAGTTTATGCATAAGTGCAGATAACATGTGTTTAGGTAGCACATGTTGCAGCATGATAAATAGTCTATCCATTATTCAATTCCAATTATTTAAAGGTTGCTTTTTGTGCTGCTGGCAAAGCAACACCCGTGTTGATATTAGCACCCATGTCGCTTAATACAGACTCCAATGATGCTAAACAGAACATAACATTGCTAGGGTTCGCAGATTGCCCCATTAAACCGATACGCCATACTTTACCGGCTAGTGCACCAAGGCCGGCACCAATTTCTAAGTTGTATTCATGAAGTAAACGTTTACGTACAATAGCTTCGTCAACGCCTTCTGGAATAGTCACAGCATTAAGCTGTGGTAGGCGAGATGTTTCCGGCACAACAAAGCCAATACCCATGGCTTCCAAACCAGCTTTTAATGCAGAGTGAAGTGTTGAGTGTCTGGCCCATGCGTTTTCTAGGCCTTCTTCTTGAAGCATTAATAGCGATTCGTGAAGTGCGTAAAGGCTATTAACTGGCGCAGTATGGTGATAAGAACGGCCACCATCGCTACCCCAATAACCCATCACTAGGTTTAGATCTAAAAACCAACTTTGAACACGTTCTTTGCGTTGTTTGATACGTTCTTGAGCGCGTTCGCTAAAGCTAACTGGCGATAGCCCTGGAACGCAAGAAAGACATTTTTGAGTGCCAGAATAAATGGCATCAATACCCCAATCGTCAACACGTAGCTCTGATCCACCAACCGACGTGACGGCATCTACAATAGATAAACAATCGTATTGATGGGCCAAGGCACACAGTGTTTTAGCATCAGATAATGCGCCCGTGGAGGTCTCAGCATGAACAAAAGCCAATATGCTGGCTTCTGGGTGTGCTTTTAGTGCGTCTTCAACTTTTTGAGGGTCAACGGCGTGTCCCCAATCGTCTTGCACCATAATGGCAATAGCGCCACAACGTTCAACATTTTCCTTCATCCGCCCACCAAATACACCATTTTGACAAACGATAACGGTATCACCGGCTTCTAATAAATTGGCAAAGCATGTTTCCATACCAGCAGAACCGGGCGCAGAAACAGGGAAGGTGAGCTGATTATCTGTTTGGAATGCATATTGAAGCAGTGTTTTTACTTCGTCCATCATCATGCCAAAACTAGGGTCTAAATGACCGATGGTTGGGCGTGCTAATGCAGATAATACACGAGGGTGAACGTCGGATGGGCCGGGGCCCATCAGTGTGCGAACAGGTGGATTGAATGTTGTAATAGTCATTAGTTGATTACCCTTCGATTTTTTGGCCAGCCATAAACATCCACGTTTCAATAACCGTGTCTGGGTTCAGAGAAACACTTTCAATACCTTCTTCCATTAACCATTTGGCTAAATCTGGGTGGTCGGATGGGCCTTGGCCGCAGATGCCAATGTACTTGCCTTTTTTGAGGCAGGCTTGAATCGCCATTGACAGTAATTTTTTAATGGCAGGATCACGTTCGTCAAATAAGTGAGCAATCAACGCTGAGTCACGATCTAGCCCTAGTGTTAATTGCGTTAAGTCGTTTGAACCAATGGAGAAGCCGTCGAAGTATTCTAGGAACTCTTCAGCCATCAGTGCGTTAGATGGCAGTTCACACATCATGATCAGTTCAAGGCCATTTTTACCGCTTTCAATGCCATTTTCTTTCAGCAGTTCGGTTACTTGGCGTGCTTCGTCTAGTGTGCGAACGAATGGAATCATGATTTTAACGTTGGTTAAGCCCATTTCGTCGCGAACGTATTTAAGGGCGTCACATTCCATGTCGAAACATTCGCGGAATGATTCGGAAATGTAACGTGATGCGCCACGGAAGCCAATCATTGGGTTTTCTTCGTCTGGCTCATAACGATCGCCACCAATTAAGTTAGCGTATTCGTTAGATTTAAAATCAGACATACGAACAATAACGGACTTTGGCGAAAACGCCGCAGCAATCGTTGAAATGCCTTCTACCAAGCGCTTAACGTAATAGTCTTTCGGGCTATCGTAGCAAGAAATTCGTTTATTAATAGTGGCTTGTAAATCAGCAGGTAAGGTATCAAAATCCAACAATGCTTTAGGGTGAATACCAATCATGCGATTGATGATGAATTCTAAACGCGCTAGGCCAACACCTTCGTGTGGTAATGATGCGAAATCAAAAGCACGGTCTGGGTTGCCAACGTTCATCATTATTTTGACAGGAATTTCAGGCATTGAATCCAAATTGATTTTGTCGATTTGGAAGTCCAATAAACCTTCGTAAATAAAGCCTGTATCACCTTCAGCGCAAGACACGGTTATTTCGGTATCTTGAGTGATATGGTCAGTTGCATCACCACAACCGACAACAGCAGGAATACCTAATTCACGGGCAATAATCGCAGCATGGCAGGTTCTGCCGCCACGGTTGGTGACGATTGCAGAAGCGCGTTTCATAATGGGTTCCCAATCCGGATCGGTCATGTCGGTGACTAACACGTCGCCGTCTTGTACTTGGTCCATTTGCGCAATGCTAGAAATAACACGCGCAGGGCCTTTGCCGATCTTTTGACCAATACTACGGCCTTCAACCAATACATTAGCTGTTTCATTTAAGCTGTAACGTTCAATTTCTTTGCCTGCGCGGCTTTGTACTGTTTCAGGGCGAGCTTGAACAATATATAACTGACCATCTAGGCCGTCTTTTGCCCACTCGATGTCCATAGGGCGTTCGTAATGTTTTTCGATAGTAATAGCGATTTCAGACAGCTTTTGAACTTCAGCATCAGTGAGTGAGTAAACGCCACGTGTTGCAGGGTCGGTATCAATGATTTTAACTGGATCGCCAGCTTCATCGTTATAGACCATTTTGATGAGCTTGCTACCCAAGTTGCGGCGTAAAATGGCAGGGCGACCGGCTTCTAGCGTGGGTTTATGAACGTAGAACTCATCAGGGTTTACAGCGCCTTGCACAACCATTTCACCTAAGCCATAACTGGAAGTAATGAACACAGCATCGCGGAAGCCAGATTCTGTATCCAGTGTGAACAATACGCCAGATGCGCTTATGTCACTACGAACCATGCGTTGGATACCCGCAGAAAGGGCGACTTCGCTGTGCTCAAATCCCTGGTGAACACGGTATGAAATAGCGCGGTCATTATAAAGGGACGCGAACACTTCTTTAATTGAGTGGATGACATTATCAATGCCGTCAACGTTTAAAAACGTTTCTTGTTGCCCTGCAAACGATGCATCGGGTAAATCTTCAGCCGTTGCTGATGAACGAACGGCAACAGAAAATTCGCTTTTTGCATCAGCCTGCATTTTTGCATACGCTTCTTTTATAGCGCTTTCTAATACGGGTTGAAATGGCGTATCAATAACCCACTGCCTGATTTCTTTACCGGCTTTGGCTAGCGCATTAACATCGTCAACATCAAGAGCACGTAGTTTCGTGTTGATTCGGTCATCGATTCCACTTTGTGAGAGGAACTCTCTAAAGGCTGCAGCTGTAGTAGCAAAGCCACCTGGAACGTCCACACCAACAGACGCTAAGTTAGAAATCATTTCTCCAAGAGACGCGTTTTTACCACCAACGTGCTCCACATCATCCATGCCCGTAGAATTGAGCCAAACTATGTAATCTTCCAACTTAGTATCCTTTGTTTAGTTTAAAATTTGAGTTAATCCGTTATTTTAACAAAAAAACCATCAAATTATTCAATGAAAAGTAGAACAATATTTTTTGTATCAGATAGAACGGCCATTACAGCTGAAACATTGGGCAATAGTCTGCTCACACAATTTGAAGGTGTCGAACGTGAACGTCACGTTATCCCTTTTATCGATACGGAATCTAGAGCAGAATCAGTTAAAGAAAGAATAAATAATTCTTATACTGTTAGTGAGGGGCGTCCGTTAGTTTTTAGTACATTCACTGATGATAAATTACGTGAGATAGTCTCTGAAAGTGATTGTATATTCTATGATTTATTTAATGATTACATCTCTAGAATGGAGACGGATTTAAGCCAAGAGTCTTCGCATGAGGTGGGTAAAAGTCATGGTTTGGTTGATAAAAGCTCGTATGAATCACGTATTAGAGCCGTTAACTATGCACTTGAATATGATGATGGTGCCAAGCTCGATCGTTACGACCAGGCGGAAGTTATATTAGTAGGTGTATCAAGAACTGGTAAAACGCCAACGTCTTTATTTCTTGCGCTTCAATACGGTATTTATACGGCAAACTTTCCAATTACTGATAGTGACTTAGATAATTACAGTATTCCGCGGCCCATTAAACCGCATAAGAAAAAATTATTTGGATTAACTATTAGCGCAGAACAACTCAGTAGAATTCGTGAAGAGCGTCGGCCGGGTAGTCCCTATGCATCTTTACGGACATGTCAGCGGGAAGTATCCCAAGTTGAGGAGTTGTTCCATTCGGAAAATATTCCTTTTTTAAACGTGACGTCAATCTCAATAGAAGAAATTGCTGCACAAATTCGTTTAACGCGAGATCTGGATGCTAAGCACTATTAACCTAATGGGTTAACTTTGTATTGCGGCTAGTAGCAATAACTCTTATCATCCCCGCAAATATATTAAGCGGTAGGGCTATTAGTCGATGAGTCAGCAAGTTTTTCACCCCGGTCAACGTTGGGTTAGCCATTCCGAGTCCGAGTTAGGCCTAGGGATGGTAGAGGCATTAGAAGGCCGTCACGTCACCATTTTTTATCCTGCAGTAGAGGAAACAAGGATATATGCCTTTAACAACGCACCTTTAAGCAGAGTCATATATAACGTTGATGACAGTGTTCGCCATAATAATGGTGATGTATTAACGATTAACGAAACCCAAGAACACAACCATTGCATGATGTATTTGTGTACCAATGGGCAAGGTGAAGACGTTATTCTGCATGAAATTGATTTGGATAGTGTCGGCGCGTTTAATAAACCTCAAAGCCGTTTGTTTACGGGCCAAATTGATAAAAATAAACGATTTGACTTACGCCTTAAAACGTTGGACTTTCAACGTAAACTCGACCTTTCCCCAAGTTATGGGTTAACGGGGCCAAGAGTACAATTACTACCCCATCAGTTTTACATTGCTAGCAAAGTTACTGAACGCAATGCGCCCCGTGTGTTGCTAGCAGATGAAGTTGGTTTGGGCAAAACGATTGAAGCCGGTTTAATATTGCATCAACAGTTGCTAACAGGTTCTATCGAACGTGTCATGATTGTGGTGCCTGATGCGTTAATACACCAATGGTTGGTTGAACTGTTACGCCGATTTAATCTAACGTTCACCATTTTGGATCATGAACGTTGTCAAGCAATTCGCGAAGAAGGGGATATCAACCCGTTCGAAACAGCTCAATTAGTATTGTGCCAATTGTCGTTTCTTTCAGAGCAGCCACAATATCATGCGCTAGCAAAATCAGCTGACTGGGATTTAATGATTGTTGATGAAGCGCACCATTTATTTTGGAATGAAGACAATGTAAGCAACGAATACCGTTGTATTGAAGAATTGGCTCAAAAGACACCGGGTTTACTGCTGTTAACGGCAACGCCTGAACAGTTGGGCGTTACTAGCCATTTTGCGCGCTTAAGACTATTAGACCCAGGCCGCTATTATGACTTAGCTGCATTTAAAGAAGAGCAGGCAGGTTATAAAAAGATTAATGACATTATTAAACGTCTGGTTGAAGAAACATCGCTTGAAGCAGTAATAAGTGACACAGACTTAAATCAGCAGTTGTTAGCGTTGCTGGGTGAAGAGACGATGTCAGAAGAAGATCTGACGTTGGATGCGGTTATTGATGCATTGCTAGATAGGCACGGTACAGGGCGCGTTCTGTTTAGAAATACCCGAGATAATATTGATGTGTTCTCATCACGCGAGCTACATTCGTATGAATTGCCTGCCTTAACGGTTGATGTGGAAAATGAGCCGGATGTCGATTTAGCTCTAAAAAGAGCATTGCTTCCTGAATTATTACTGGGTGATCGTTGGCTCGATTCTGATACACGTATTACTTGGTTACTTGATTGGTTAGCAGCGCATAAAGATGAAAAAGTGTTGTTAATATGCGCTCAACAGCAAACGGCTGAAGAGTTGAATGAGTATTTAAAAATGCACACGGTGCTCTCATCGTCAGTATTTCATGAAGGCATGAGCTTAATTGCTAGGGACAGAGCGGCGGCCTACTTTTCCGATATGGAAGAGGGCGCACAAATACTTATTTGTTCAGAAATTGGTAGTGAAGGCCGAAACTTTCAATTCGCACACCATTTGATATTATTCGATTTACCTTTAAACCCTGATTTATTAGAACAACGAATTGGGCGATTAGACCGAATTGGCCAAACCGACACAGTACATATCCATGTGCCCTGTATTGAAGGCTCACCACAAACGATGTTAATGGAATGGTATGACAAAGGCTTGAATGCATTTTCAACGGTTTGTTCAACTGGCCACCACGTTTATGCGGCCGTTAAAGATGACCTTAAACAAGTATTATTAGCAGGCAAGTCAGACGAAGCATTCCAATCGGTCATAAATAAAACAGCCCTGTTAATGGAGCAAAGCATCAAAGAGATGCAAGCGGGCCGTGATTTAATGTTGGAACTTAACTCATGCAGAACCGAACAAGCGGCGGCGATAGTAGAGGAAATCAATTTCTCATCAAGCCAGCTTGAATTGTCACAATTCATGGAAGACGTATTTGAAAACTTAGGTGTGGAGCAACAACACCATAGTGATGACAGTATCATTTTAAAACCAACAGGGCATATGCAAGCGGAAAACTTGCCAGGCTTAACTGAAGACGGTTTAACGGCAACGTTTAACCGAAAAATTGCATTATCAAGAGAAGATTTCCATTTTTTAACATGGGAACACCCGATTGTTACTGGTGCAATGGAGCAAATTATTAACAGTGATTTTGGTAATGCGACATTCTGCACTATTGCCTTGCCACCCGTACCGGCAGGTACGTTAATATTAGAAGCTATATTTACAACACATTGCCCTGCACCAAAACGCTTACAACTTCATCGCTATTTACCCAAAACAATGAAAAGGGTAGTGGTAGCATCAAATGGGTTGGATATGACTAATATCCTAAAACCAGAGCATATTGCATCTAGGCTTAGCTTCGTAAAAAAATCGGCCGCATTAAATATTATTAAACATGCGCAACAGCCGATAAAAGAGTTGATTGCTAAGGCAGAAAAATTGGTTGTTGATGATCAGCAAACGTTGGTTCTTGACAGTATTCAAAAAATGGAACAGCAAGAAACGCAAAACTTGGATAGGTTGGTTGCCTTGTCACGTGTAAACCCAAGCATTCGTGCAAGTGAAATAACTCAATTAGAGTCAAAAATTAGCGACCTTAAATCTTACATTGAACGCGCATCCTTCAAATTAGATGCAATACGGGTTATATTGGTGAACGACTAATAACGATTGGTAATAATCAGCGGATGATGGGTTATATAAAGTATTTATTTTTAATAGGATTACTGTTTACTAATAACTTATTTGCAGCGCCTGAGTATGATGCTAGTGGTGTAGAGATGAAAGCGGTTCAAGTCTCTAAACATGTTTGGTACGTAAAAGGGGCCTCTGGTGCAGCTACCGAAAATGAAGGCTTTATCTCAAATTCAGGTTTTGTTATTACGGAAGAGGGTGTTGTTGTATACGATGCCCTAGGCTCGCCGTCATTAGCGCAACAACTCATTGCCGAAATAAGAAAAGTAACAAACAAGCCAATTGTTAAACTCATTATTGGCCATTATCATGCGGACCATATTTATGGTGCACAAGTGTTTAAAGAACTCGGTGCAGAAATAATAGCGCCGGTTGGTGTTTATAAATACATAGATTCAGATGTTGGAATAAACCGTTTGGAAGAGCGCCGTATTTCACTTTACCCGTGGGTTGATGATGATACATATATTGTTAAGCCGGATCGGTTATTAGATAAAGCTGAAGAATTTACATTAGGTGGCATTACATTCTTAATAAATGTTGTTGGCCCCGCTCATTCTGATGGTGATATGACCTTATACGTTGAAAATGACCGTGTGTTATTTTCGGGCGACCTGATTTTTGAGGGGCGTGTGCCATATTTAGGCAGTTCAGATACCCGGTTTTGGCTTGAAACGTTAGAAAAAATGGAAATGCAATCATTGCAAGGCTTAGTGCCTGGGCATGGAGCAGCCGCTAAAGAACCAGCAAAAACAGTCTCTCTTACACGGCGTTATTTAGCCTTTATCAGAGAGAAAATGGGCGCAGCTGTGGAAGAGTTGGAAGCGTTTGATGAGGCATATAAACAAACGGACTGGTCTGAGTTTGCTAATTTACCTGCCTTTAAAGAGGCGAACCGAAAAAATGCTTACCAAGTATATTTATCAATGGAAGCCGAAGCGTTAGAGGATTAAGCGGCTTCCTTACGTAGAAACACCCATTCGCTTTCTGTAGACTGTTCAGCGCAATAAGCATAACCGGCAGTATTAAACTGTTTAATATCGCTAGGGCTTTCAAGTCGGTTTTTAATAATATAGGCACTCATCATGCCGCGAGCTTTTTTCGCATAAAAGCTAATGATCTTATATTTGTCGTTTTTCCAGTCTTTGAACACGGGAGTAATAACAGCGGCGTTTAATTGTTTGGTTTTAACCGATTTAAAATACTCATTCGACGCTAAGTTAATCAGCACAGGCATTTTCTGTTCAGCTAATTCGCCGTTAATTTTATCGGTAATTTGTGTGCCCCAAAACTCATATAGATTTTTACCGCGCTGGTTATTGAATTTTGTACCCATTTCAAGGCGGTAGGGTTGTATTAGGTCCAGTGGTTTAAGTAACCCATATAAACCAGAAAGAATGCGTAAGTGCCCATTTGCCCACGCTAAGTCGTCTTCAGACATGCTTTGAGCAGCCATACCTTCATAAACATCACCCTTAAAGGCAAGTACGGCTTGTTTGCTATTGGTTTCGGTAAACGGTAGCTGCCAGTCGATAAAACGATTGCTATTAAGCGTGCCTAGTTTTTCACTAATACTCATCAGGTTGGACACATCTGACGGTGAGAGCGTTTTAAGTTGGTCAATTAATTCAGCCGAATCAGACAAAAAATCAGACTGTGTGAATTGTGACACGCTGGGTGGCGAATCAAAATCCAGCGTTTTAGCAGGGGAAATAACGAGCAGCATGTTAAGGCCTTGTTAATAGTGAATTGATAACATTGTACGAGGTTAAATACAATTGTAAACGCAGTCACGGTTCACAAGTGCAAAGAAACACATTTTTGTGTATAAAGAACACCTTACGGTTAAGTTAAAGACAAGGAATAATAATGAGTGACCTTAAATCAATGAATATTGACCTAGAGCCTGAAGAAGGTGGCGCGAATAATAAAAGTGGTTGCTTAAAAACAGCGGGCATCGTGTTAGTCACTATTATAGTGACCGCGATTGTTACCGTCTTCGTGTTAAATTATTACTTGTTCCCTAAAAAGTTTGATGAAGTAGAACTAAGCGCTAAAGAAGAAGTGGTGCTTAATCAAAAGCTTAAAAAATTTGGCTTACCAACACTGGCTAGTAAAAACCCAAATGAAGAGCCCGTCGGTCTAGAGCCAGAAGCCTATACAGAAGTGGGTGCTAAGCGTGAAATGGGCTTTAGCGAAAAAGAAGTGAATGCAATGTTGGCTAGAAATACAGATCTTGCGGATCAAATGGCTATCGACTTATCTGATAACCTTGCTAGCCTGAAAATAATTATTCCCTTAGACCCAGACTTTCCAGTGATGGGTGGTAAAACCTTAAAAGTGAACGCGGGTGCAGAGTTGGCCTATAAAGATGGAAGGCCAATCGTTATTCTAAAAGGCGTTAGCCTGTGGGGTGTGCCCGTTCCAAATGCATGGCTCGGCAACCTGAAAAATGTCGATTTGGTCAGCGAGTTTGGTGGTGATGAAGGGTTTTGGAAATCATTTTCTGAAGGCGTGGAGAATATCCAAGTCGAACAAGGTCAGTTAACTATTAAACTTAAAGAATAAATGGTCGATATTATGATGAATTCGATGTTTTTAATCGCAAAAAGAACACTATGTTTGTTAGTCATTATTGGCTTGGTCGCATGTAGTGAACAAGTGACCACAACCGACGCAAAAGAAGTAGTTAGCGTTGCTCTCACAGATGTTAAATTAGATGTTTTTAAAAGCCCTACCTGTGAATGTTGTGGGCGCTGGGTTAACTACATTGATGATAAAGGCTTTGATGCCACTACGCATCACCCAGCCGACTTGAATGCAGTTAAACAAAAATTTGGTATTGCCCCCGAATACCAATCTTGCCATACAGGTGTCTCTAAAGAAGGGTATGTATTCGAAGGGCATATACCGGCAGATATCATGCAAAAATTCTTAGTTGAAAAGCCCAAAAATGCGTTGGGTCTCGCTGTACCAGGAATGCCAATAGGTAGCCCAGGCATGGAAATGGGTGACCGGTATGATGATTACGATGTTTTACTGCTCAACAAAGACGGTAGTTCTTCTGTCTATGCCCGCATTGAACATAAAGCTTAATGTCGTTGCCGCGCAAATGAAATATCTTTTCTTACTAGTAACATTATCTATTGTTAGCCTAACAGGCTGTACGGATGATGGCAGTGCAACTAAAGCCAAAGAAGATAAGGCTACAGTCTTTGATGGGCACTTAAAGGCCTTGGATAAAACGCGTAATATTGAGAGTATTTTGAAAAAAAGTGCCGATGAGCGTCAAAATAAATTAGACGCACAGTAAACAGTCACTGTTATTGGTCAACCTTTTTTGGACTTACTGGCGGACCAATTCAGACTGGATAAGCAGCTTGTTGTGCAGAGTTTTATGAACAGGGCACTTGTCGGCAATAACAAGTAATTTTTGTTTCTCTTCATCTGTCAGGTTGCCTTTCAGTGTTATTTGTCGGTCAATTACATCAATCTTTTTATGTTGCTCGTCACAGGCTTGGCAATCTTCTCCATGGATGCGGCTATGGGATAATTCAACACTCACATCGTCCAACGCTATTTTCTTTAAATTAGCGTACATACGAATAGTCATCGACGTGCACGTGCCTAATGCGGCAAGTAGGTGTTCATAAGGGTCGGGCCCAAGGTTACTTCCACCAACAGATGTAGGTTCGTCGGCAATCCACTGATGCGCATCCGTTGTCACGCTGCGTGTAAATTGTTGGTTTTTTTCATTAACAACGACGTTGCCAGTTGTTATGTTATATTCTGCAGAATTGACAATATTGAGCTCGGGTAGATACCGCTTAACCCACGTGCTAATGTTGTCGGCCACATACGCAGCGTCTTCTTTTTTCGTTAAAAGATAATCCGCATTATCTAACGAAATAAAGCTTTTAGGGTGCTTCGCGGCAACGTATATTTTTTCAGCTTCATTAATAGAAACAGTCTGATCAACGGGTGAATGAAACACTAACAAGGCTTTTTTTAGTTGCCCAATATTCATTGGTTGTTGGTTCTTTAAATCATCTAAAAATTGTTTTTGAATCGTAAATTTTCGCCCCGCCAAATCAACTTCCGCAGCACCGTTCGTTTCAATTTCTTCGGTTTGGCACTTAAATTGTTTCATAACATGTTGTGCGTTGAATGGCGCACCTATCGTCACGACACCAATCGCTTCAGGAATATCCAACGCAGCTTGTAAAACGGCAGCGCCACCTAAGCTGTGGCCTATAAGTAAAGCAGGAACCTGGTAGTGTTCACGCAGATAGGCTGTTGCGGCCAATAAATCTTGAACGCTGGATGAAAAATTGGTGTTAGCAAAATCACCATCGCTATTACCTAAACCGGTGAAGTCAAAGCGTAATACCGCGATACCGTTTTCTTTAAGAGCACGAGAAATTCGCGTTGCTGCAGCAATATTCTTACTGCACGTAAAACAATGGGCAAATAAAGCGTATGCTTGAGTTTTGCCCTCGGGGACTTCTAACAGCCCAGATAATTTGATGCCATCATGCCCAGGGAATTCAATTTCAATCCGTGATTGCGTCATCGTCTTCTCCACCTTTAAATGAGTCTAGTAATACTATAAACCGATTGGGTTGAAAAAGTCTTTCTACCACGTGAAATATTTATAGCCCTTACTCTGTCATATTAAATACCTATTTTTTAAAGGCGCTACAACATTAAAATAAAATTAAATACCTTATTATTACTCGCCGTTTTACTGCCAGTCTCATATGCGTCTGCCGAGACAACCATGCTAGTGGGCGGTTGCTTTTGGTGCATGGAGTCAGACTTTGAAAAACTAGATGGCGTATCAGGTTTTACCGGTGGCGAAATAGACAACCCAACCTACAACGGTAGTCACAAAGGGCATTATGAAGCAGTCCAAATAGCGTATGACTCTAAGGTGGATAGTTACTAAGGCATCATTGATCACTTTTGGGTAAATGTAGGCACATTCGATGCAAAAGGACAGTTCTGCGACAATGGCCATAGTTACCTCAGTACCATATTTGTTGCCAATGATGCGAAAGAACCATTGCAGAAACAACACGCAAAGCGGTGGTAGATGAATTCTCAAACCAAACAGTCGTAACGCCCATCTTGGCGCAAAGCTCGTTTTACCTCATCAAAGGTAAAGAAGCCGGCCATCAGAACTATTACAAAACAAACCGAATACGCTACAAGTTCTACCGTTATGGTTGTGGGCGCGATAAACGCCTAAAATAATTATGGGGTAATCGCGTTACGCAGCATTAAAAGCATTTTAATTACGTCGAAATTAATATATCTGTAGCTAGTAAAACATTCTTATAACCATCTTTTTTCTAAATAAATAAATAGATAATGTCTTATAGTGTTATTAAATAAGGTAATCTATTAATTATTCACGCACTTTTAGTTATCGAGAGTTTAGAAAATGACTAATAAGGCCACCCTTAATCGCACGTTGTCTCTACCCATGTTGGTCCTTTATGGGCTAGGAACAACGATAGGGGCAGGAATTTATGCTCTAGTTGGTGAAATTGCGAATATTGCAGGTTATTTCGCCCCCGTTTCTTTCTTGGTGGCAGCTATTTTAGCGAGCTTTACGGCCATGTCCTTTGCCGAACTAAGTGCTCGTTTTCCTCAGGCGGCCGGCGCGGCAATATATGTCAAACAAGGTTTTTCATCCCGACATTTTTCAACAAGTGTAGGGCTGTTTGTGATTGCAGCGGGGTTGGTTTCTGCAGCAGCATTAGTTAATGGCTTTGTAGGGTATTTACATCAGTTTATAGTCGTAGATCGTATTTTTGCCATTCTGTGTGTGGTGGTAGTGTTAGGCGGCATTGCTGCATGGGGTATCGCCGAATCAGTTGCTGTCGCGGCACTGATAACAGTCATAGAAATAGGCGGCCTACTGTTGGTAATTGCGGTAAGTGGCGAGGCATTTGCCACTTTTCCTTCACGCTGGGCTGAATTAATTCCATCTGTTGATGCTGTCAGTTGGGGTGGCATTTATCTCGGGGCGGTACTATCTTTCTATGCCTTTATCGGTTTTGAAGATATGGTGGTTGTAGCCGAAGAAGTTAAAGATGTAAAACGTAACCTCCCACTAGCAATTCTACTAACACTTGGAATTACAACGGTTATTTATTTGTTGTTGATGACCTCAATAATATTATCGTTACCACCTAATGAACTTGCTTTAAGTGAAGCGCCACTTGCCCATATTTATAAGCACCATACGGGAGAAGACGCCGTAGTCATTAGCATTATCGGTATGTTTGCCATAATAAACGGTGCATTAATTCAAATAATCATGGCGTCCAGAGTAATGTACGGATTAAGCTCACGCGGACAGCTACCTAATTTTTTGGGTAAAGTGTATCAACGAACGCGTACGCCGCTCGTTGCTACAGCGTGGGCGACAACCATTGTGCTTGTACTAGCATTGTTTGGCCGCCTAGCTTCACTAGCAGAGGCGACATCAGTCATCATGTTAATAATTTTTTCAATTGTGAATCTTGCGCTGTGGAGAGTAAAACGACGTGACCCACCACCAACCAACGGTAGAACATTTCCAATTTGGGTGCCAATCATTGGTTTTATCGTGAGTTCTGGCTTTGTAATCGGTAAATTTATTAGCTTAATTAGTGGTTGATGGTTACTGAAAAATTCCTAAAAGTCGTATTTGTTACAGCTCTTTAATAAGTCGTAGCTAATAACGCACGCAAATCATCTAAACGGGTAGGGCGCACTACGCGAGCTAATTCATTACCATCTTTTAATAAAATCAACGTAGGCCAAAGCTTAACTTTATAGGCGCGACCTAGTGCTAAGCCCTTTCCATCATAGGCTTTAATGTGAGGTAACGTTAGTGGAGATAACGCTTGTTCAATTGCAGAAGCTGCCGCTTTACAGTGGCCACACCAAGGCGCACCAAATTCTAGAAAAGCAAAGCCACTAAGCTGGCTAACTTGTTCTAATGTAGGGTTATCTTCTGAATAGCTTGGGTTAAATCCTATGGGGTAAACGTTCATTGTTTGTCCTTTATATTGTTAGGCAAAAGACCTAGCATGAAGGAACAGTTTATCCGATTAGGTGTTGGGTGAGCGGGGTAAATGTTCGCTCAACGGCCCGTTGGGTAATTTTAGGCAATCGCCTGCGCTATATACGGTTTGATATGGGATTGAGCGATGGTATCCAGTTTGATTTTACTGGACGATGTTCGCGGGTTATAAAGCACCTGAATAATTTCTTTCCCTTTGCTTTTTAAATACGATTCCACCGCGATATTATGCGGGTTTTTGCCCCAATCTTCGCCCACAACAAATATATCTACATCCAGCGCCTTACAACCAGAAATATACTCAAGTTCATGGTAAGGGCGAACGATATCAACACAGCTCAAGGCATTCAGCATTTCAGATCGTTGATCAAGCGGAATAACTGGCACATTGGGTTTGTAAGAATGTACCACTTTGTCGGAGGCAACACCCACCGCCACAACATTACCCAAGGATTCACAGTACTTTAATAAAGCAAGGTGTCCTACGTGTAATAAATCAAACGTGCCTACGGTGTATACAATCATTGTATTAATTAACTCCTAAAATAAAGATGGGGTGTTTTATGAATCGGCAAACTGTTACAAAAGCCTCCAGCCATAAAACGCTGTTATCGCTAGCGTATAAAACGCGAGCATATAAACATTAATGGGGTTGCCATTAAGTTTCGGTGTTTTAATTTGGGATACATTCAAGGTAGCCAGTGTTAAGCCGCTAATATAAAGAATGATAGAGAAGGTTCCTGTGCTGAAAAGCCCTTCAAATAGAAAAATGAAAACCAAAATGATACTGTTGCTGTCCAACGCAAGCCCGGTGTATTTAGTGCCGCCAGACAAGCCAAACGTATTAAAGTAACTAAGCCGAAGTGCACTTGAAGCAATCATCACAAAGGCACCAATTAAAAATAACGGTTCAAACTGCCCGTAGCTTAAAAGAAGAATGGCCGGCGCCGCGCCGTAGTTAACAATGTCTATTAACGAATCAAGCTGTACACCAAATGTTTGCTCATCAGCGGTTCGGCCTTTCATTCTTCGTGCAATCATGCCGTCGCCCCAATCAAATGCAACCGCCCAAATCATGCCAATCATGGCGGCTTCATAAACCCCAATAAGACTGAAGTAGATAGATAAAATAGTGCAAGCCAATCCAGCAAGCGAACAGATGTTGGGCAAATCCTTTGCAAAAGAAAGAATGGTCGGTTGTTGCTCTTGGAAATCGTTGGTGTCAGTCGTCATGGTGCCTCAAAAAGTGATGCTTAAAAACCTTGATAAATATCAAGCACATAGGAAATATTGCCGACACAATGCTAAAAACAGCAAGCGGCAAACAGCGCAGCGTAACGCTAAATAGATACAAATCACAGATGAACAACATGGTGTTGCAAAACTCGAAGCCGGAAATACGTGGCAACGATAGAAAGGATGAGATTGATGCTACGGTGAGAAAAAGAACGTAGAAAGAAAAACAAGAGCGCAGATTATACCACACAACCGCTTACGACATTGGAATGCTGCTCAGTGGCCTTGGCAGCTTCATACAATAGCTCTAACGTTTACTCTATTACATGCGCAACATACGCCATTGTAAACGCAGTTTTTTGAAATATTTTTAAGCCTGTGTCAGCAAAACTAACGGGCAAAGGGTTTTCAGATAACGCTAGCTTAATATCTTTTTGATTTAACACGACGACATTAATATCTGCCATCAGTTGAAGGGTTGCTTCTAACTTAAATCCAACAGCACCACCCGTAAATTTGCCTTTTAGAGCGCGTTCTTTAATGGCAACTTTTTCAATACCATAATCGCTCATTAGCTTTTTAAACGTATTTTGAAAGTGCTGTAAATCACCTCGAGAGTGCTCTTTAGGTAAACTGACCTTGCGTACTCTACATTCAGGTATATTAAAGTTTTGGTCTTCTAAATGAAGTAAACAAATAACAGCATCGTTGCCAGACAGTTCTACACCACAGATTTTCATATGTATTTATTGTTTAGTTGAAATAATTCGCGACAGGTTAACATTTTTCTCATGAATAATTTTTGAAAATTAGTGTGACCGCAAATTTTTAAGCTTAGATTTGCTGCTGTTGTAAACGGCTAAGCATCATGGTGCCAAGAACTAAAATTACGTAGAGCCAATTAATTTTTTGGTCATTTCAGGATAAGGGCCATTTAGATTTAGCCAGATAGAAGCAAAGGCGCTTGAAAATTCTGTTTGATTTATCTTGCCTATAAACTGATTGTTAAAATAGAAGTAGGTAACTCTTTTATTATCAATGTAAAAGGTGATTTTATCTGCAGGTTTTACACTAGGCCATATCGCTAATAATTGTTTAGCCCAGTTTTTTTTCTGGTTTTCACTAATATTGAAACGTTCCCATTGGTTGACTGTTTCTTCTACAAGTTCAATGTTAGATATTTCTCTTTTGTAGGTTAATTCAAGTGATAAGGGAAATTCACCTGCCTCATAAGTTCCGCTTGGGGTCTTTAATTCAATATCGTATATGTCCCAAAACCAAACGCTAAAATTTGAACGGCCAACCAAAGATAAATTTTTCAAAGCTACTTCATTGGCATAGATACTCGCGGTATGTAGCAAAATAAACAATATAATTGTTTTTTGGAGAAACTTTTTTAACATAATTTAGTTAGGTTTTTTTAAACAAAAAAGCGATATTAATAGCTCGCATACCTATTAAAAATTGGACCGAGCACACCGGTAAAATGCAAGGGTGCATCTGTTACCGCCAAACAAACACACCCAGCTGCACCGACTATGGGTTTATGTTCATCTGAAGCATCACAAGCAATAAAATCACCGGCGGTATGCGTGCCTTTGTGATCTTTAAAATCACCTTCTATGACATACGTAAATTCTTTGCCTAAGTGTGTATGCCTAGGAATTTTGGCGTGTGCTGAAAACCGTAATAAATTAACTTTAAAGCTGGAGTCGAATAATTCCAGTGTAGTGGTTGATATTTTTGATGAAAGTTTCTGCCACTGATAATCGTCTTGATTAAAGTTGGCTAATTGATCTAATAAAGGCTTATTTATTTCAGCAACGGCATAACTTAACGTGTCATCTGCGCCAAAATCAACAACATTGATATTTTCTCGATCAACGTTTTTAGGCGCATGGGAAACTGAATTTTCAACTTTGGAGAGTTTATCTAAGTCCGTTATTAAACGTTCAAAGCTACTTTCTTCAAAATCAGAACTTTCTGAGGTTTCTATATCATGGCCAAAGTTAGACTCTAAGTCGGAAATCTTTTGATGACATGATTTACATTGTTTTTGATGCAGGGCGATGGCTAAGCTCAATGCGGGTTCAACATTTCCATTTGTATAGTTTAATAATAACTCAGTATTTATGTGGTTGTTCATTCGTCTCGACTCCCTATATGGTGACGCAAAACCTTCAGTGAGCTTCTAATTCGAGACTTGATGACGCCTAATGTTAAGTCAAGTTCTTGAGCTGCTAATTGATGGCTTTTATCCTCGTAATAGACTTTTAAAACAACGCTTTTTTGTTCGTCGCTTAAGTACTTAAAATTATTAGCCAAATTAATTTTGTCGTAAGCACTAACAAGCTCCCCATGAATATTTTCTTCAGTGATGGAAAGCTCAGAATGAGAGTCATCAAGCTGGACCTCAACAATTCTTTTTTGTCGAAGCAAATCAATTTTTAAATTTCTAGCGATAGTGAAAACCCAAGTTGTAACATTTGCCTTATCTGCTTGGTATGTTTTGGCTTTTTGCCAAACACGTATGAACACTTCATGAGTCATTTCTTCAGCATGACTAGCGTTAGCATGTTGTTTGAAAAAGGTATTCACCTTGGGAGCAAGGTAAATATACAAGGCTTTGTAGGCGTCCTTATCTTGCTCAAAGGCAATTGCATGCATGTATTTTTTGCATAAACTTGCTTGTTCCGACTTGCTTGGTGATGGCTCGCCCATAAAGGAATAAATTGGTTGTCGATGAATGGTATGAGCAAACCAATATACTGAGTTTTTATTTACTTGTCTTTGTGCTCGCATATTCATATTTAATTAAAATCTTTTGTAAAGGCCAGTTTCTTTTTTAGTCTCTACTTAGTTATTACGACAAATAACGCGGATTGGATTAAAAAAATGAATTTAATCCAACCCGCGTTATTTTACGTACAACTTATTAAGTCAACTTGATTGAGGTAGTGATGAAATTAGTTTGTATGGTGTTGGGTGTTTTTTTATTAAGTGGTTGTGCAATAGACGCTAATAAATACCGTAATAAAACACCTGGTTTTCAGTTCGAATCCTTTTTTCAAGGAAACCTATGCGCAAAAGGCTTAGTGAAATCGAGCAATGGTCAAATTAATCGAAAGTTTGTGGCAGACATTGTCGCCTTCAGTACTGAGGATAAAGTTAGGCTTGAAGAAGTTTTTCTATTTGATGATGGGGAACGCCAAAACCGTGACTGGGTCTTTGACAAAACTCCAGAAGGTTGGGTGGGTACGGCAGGAGACGTGGTAGGAGTTGCTAACGGTGAGGTGTTTGGTGATAGCTTACATTTAAATTATCAACTGAAAATCAACATTGATAACACTGAATACATTGTGGGAATGGATGACTGGTTAACGTTAATAGACAGCTCAACGCTAATGGGCTCTACAGAAATTACAAAATGGGGCATTAATGTGGGGCGTATTGATATTGTTATTCAAAAGAAAGATATGATCCTAAATGATGTGAATAGCGTAAGAAGTTGTATTGAAGATAGAGAGCTGTAGATGTTTTTTTTAAAACGATTAAAACCAATGCTTTTATGGTTTGATACTAAATCTAGTATTGATCTAAATGTAACTAAAAACCCGAAAAAGCTCGGCTGGAGTCAGGTGACGCCGTTTGTATTTATGCATGTAATGGTTTTGGCCGTTATTTGGGTTGGGTTTAGCTGGGTAGCCATGTGGACAGCAGTTGCTTTGTATTTTATAAGGATGTTTGCAATTACTGGTTTTTACCATCGGTATTTTTCTCATAAATTGTTTAAAACATCGCGTTTTATGCAGTTCTTTTTTGCGTTTATGGGGGCCAGTTCGGCGCAAAGAGGCCCATTATGGTGGGCGGCACATCATAGAACCCATCATCATGCTTCTGATAAAGAAGATGATCCACATTCACCTAGATTACAAGGTTTTATTTGGAGCCATTGTCTTTGGTTCTTATCCCCCAAAAACCTCCCAACGCGAACGGATAAGATAAAAGACTTTAATAAATTCCCAGAATTAAGGTGGCTTGACCGGTTCGATATAACGGCACCCTTAGTGTTAATTATCGCCCTCTATTGCGCGGGTTCAATAATGGCTAACTATTTCCCTGATATGGAAACAACTGGCGCGCAAATGATTATATGGGGGTTTTTTATATCAACAGTCGCTTTGTATCACGGAACCTACACGATAAATTCTCTTGCACATAAATTCGGCAGTCGACGCTTTGATACCCCTGATGACAGTCGTAACAACGCGTTGTTAGCTATAATTACGCTAGGCGAGGGTTGGCATAACAACCATCATTTCTATCCGGGTAGCGCTAGGCAAGGCTTTGTGTGGTGGGAGCTTGATATTACATTCTATGTGTTAAAGGTTATGAGTTGGTGTGGTTTGGTTTGGGATTTGAAGCCAATTCCCATAGAAGTGCAAAAAGAGATCGCAAGGAAATAGCCATGATCACTGAAAAATTCACCCAAATATACCAACAACTTAACAAAGATAATCTCGAATTATTGGGAGAACTTTACAGTGAAGAGATAACGTTTATTGATCCATTGAACAAAATTGAGGGGCTGGATAATTTAACGGTTTATTTTGCTGACCTTTATGAAAACGTCTCTTCAATTAGTTTTGACTTTTCAGAGATAAAATCGGTTGAAAACACCCATTTTTTAATCTGGAATATGACCTTAGCCCATTCAAAACTAAATGCAGGAAAGCGTTATGTTGTTCCTGGTGTGACGTATTTAAAAACGGACGATAGCGGAAAAATAAACTATCACCGCGACTATTTTGATGCTGGGAAAATGCTGTATGAACAAATACCGGTGATAGGCACAATAATTTCATGGATTAAACGGAAACTGTAATGGCATACGACTATAAAGGTAAGAACGTTTGGGTCACTGGGGCTTCAAGTGGCATCGGTATGGGTTTGGCTAATCAATTAGCTGAAAAAGGTGCCACTGTGTTCGTTAGTGCTAGAAATGTCGACAAGTTAAACGAAAACTTTGCGGATAATGCGTCGGTAACGATATTGTCAGGCGACTTAACATCTGCTGACGTAAATAAAAAAATAGCAGCCCAAATTAAAGCTTCGGCGGGCGGGCTGGATTGCGTTATTTTTAATGCGGGTACCGCTGAATATGTTGATGTTTATAACTTCTCTGCGGCTCCATTTGAACGAATGATAGAAGCGAACTATTTTTCCATGGTAAGAGGAATTGAAGCTGCAATGCCGTTATTAAAAGAGTCAAAAAATGCTTATTTGGTTGGTATGAGTTCTAGTGTTAGTTGGCAAGGGCTTCCTTCAGGACAAGCGTATTCAGCTAGTAAAGCTGCCATCAGAAATTTATTCCAAGGGTTGAAAATTGAGCTTGCTCCTAAAGATATCGCCGTTAGTTGGATATGCCCTGGCTTTGTTAAAACGCCGTTAACTGATAAAAACACTTTCGATATGCCGTTTAGGGTGAGCATTGAAGAGGCAACCGATACAATCGTTAAGCATTTGGAAAAACAAACCACGGAAATCCACTTTCCTAAGCGTTTCACGTATTTTTTAAAGATAGTTTCTTATTTACCGGCTGGATTGGCTGCAAAAATATTAAGTAAAACAGTGCCAGAATCTAGCTTATGAAGATCGCAATCATTGGCACAGGCATAGCGGGTAGTTTGGCCGCACACCACCTAAATAAAAAACACGATATTACCGTTTTTGAAGCCGAGAATTATGTCGGTGGACACACGCATACTCACACGATTGAGCTGGGTGATGAAAAACAAATTATTGATACGGGCTTTATTGTTTTTAATAAAAAAACGTACCCAAATTTTCTTAACTTATTAAAAGAATTAGGTGTTGCTTACCAATCTAGTGATATGAGTTTTAGCGTCCAGAATGAGCGCACAGGGCTTGAATACAATGGTGCGAATTTAAATACATTATTCGCGCAACGTAGGAACCTGTTTAGGCCTCGTTTTTATCGGATGATAAAACAAATATTACGCTTTAACGAAGAAAGCCTCAGTCTGTTATCGGACGAAACGCATTCGATATCAATGGGTGATTACTTGTCTGATAATAAATATGACAAAGAATTTATCCATGATTATATTATCCCAATGGGTGCCGCTATTTGGTCAACAGACCACGATAGTATGTTTGCATTTCCGGCCCGTTTTTTCGTCCAGTTTTTCCATAATCATGGCATGTTATCGGTTGATGTGCGCCCCGAGTGGTTCGTTATTAAAGGCGGTTCTTCTGAATACTTAAAACCACTTATTGCAGAACATAAAGATAAAATTCGCTTATCTGCGCCCGTCGAAAACGTACGTAGGACAGAGAGCGACGTTTTTGTTAAAGCCGTTGGATATGATGAAGAACGTTTTGATTATGTTTTTATCGCCTCGCACAGTGACCAAGCGTTAAGTGTGTTGGCCGAACCTTCGACACTAGAAAACGACGTGTTGGGTGCAATACCTTATACCGATAATGAAGCCGTATTACATTACGACGAAAGCGTATTACCTAAACAAAAACTAGCATGGGGTGCTTGGAATTATCACTTGTTGAAAGAAAAAAAAGACCGCGTTGCGCTGACTTACAATATGAACATCCTGCAGTCACTTAAAAGTGATTACACATTTAATGTAACCCTCAATAATACAACAGCGATTGACCCCCATAAAATTATTAAGGTGCTCCAATACACGCATCCATTTTTTAGTATCGATGGTGTAAAAGCACAACAAAAACACAGCGAATTAAATGGCCAACATCGCACCTATTATTGCGGCGCTTATTGGCGATATGGGTTTCACGAAGATGGCGTTGTTAGTGCATTACAAGCGCTCAAAGACTTCGATAGGGACCAAATAAGTGAAAAGTAAAATATTCACAGGTCGCGTTAGACATAGGCGGTTTACACCTAAAAAAAACGAATTTCAATACAATATATTTATGCTGTACTTGGACCTTGATGAACTGCCGACGTTGTTTGATCGTTTTTGGCTCTGGTCTATAAACAAAGTTAACGTGGCGAGTTTCCACACAAAAAAGTATTTGAGCGACGAAAGCGGTTGTATCAAAACCGGCGTTAAGAATGAAGTTGAATCTCAATTAGGCGTTATCCCGAAAGGGCCTATCAGATTACTGACACACCTAGCGTATTTTGGGTATTGCTTTAACCCTGTTTCTTTTTATTATTGCTTTAACGAAGACGACGAAACACTCGACTTCATAGTAGCCCAAATAAATAACACGCCGTGGAATGAACGGTATTGTTATGTTTTAGACAATAGACCCTCAGATATAAGCAACAAAACAAGCAAAGTGGTTAGAAGTGAGTTTGAAAAGAAATTCCACGTGTCGCCATTTTTACCAATGGATATGCAATATTTTTGGCGATTTAACACGCCGGATGACAGGTTGGCCGTGTACATGAAAAACACGCAGCAAGAAGAGACGTGTTTTGACGTTAATTTGTCGTTAAAGCGTAAAGAAATTACGGCCTTAAACCTGTTTAAAGCCTTAGTAAGGTTTCCTTTAATGACCTGGCAAGTGGTTTTTGGTATCTATTGGCAATCATTAAAGTTATGGCTAAGAAAAGTACCTTTTTATGATCACCCCAGTAGTCACAGCGCCAAGTAACTAGAGCAGATATAGACACTACAACGTTAAAGTTAATTTAAAGGATTGATATGAATAATTCAGCATCAGTAAAAAAACTAACGGAACACTTAGAAAATAAAGCAAACAGTAGTAGAAGTACCTTTTTCACTAAGGCTTTAAAAAGGGCCGTGTTTAAGCAACTAAGTGATCTACAGTACGGGCAATTAACGCTGACAGACAATGGAAATGCGCAAACGTTTGTTGGCAACAAACGCAGTGACTTAGTCGTTGAAATGAACGTTTTGGATAACGAGTTTTATTGGTACATCGCATTAGGTGGTAGCGTAGGCGCTGCCGAAGCTTATATAAACGATTACTGGCGCACGCCAGACCTGACCAAGGTTATTCAACTATTTGCGCTAAACCAATCTGTTATGGACTCAATGGAATCAGGGCTTGCAAGCTTCACAACCCCTATTAAAAAAGCGTTTCACTGGCTGAATAAAAATACGCACGCGGGAAGTAAAAGCAACATTGTTGCTCATTACGACCTAGGTAATGACTTTTTTAAGTTATTTCTTGATCCAACGATGATGTATTCGTCGGGTATTTTTTACAAGCCAGACGACACGATGGAACAAGCTTCTATCAACAAATTAGAAAGAATATGTACCCGCTTAAACTTAAAGCCTGAAGATCACGTGATCGAAATTGGAACGGGGTGGGGTGGTTTTGCAATGTATGCATCCAAAAATTACGGTTGTCACGTCACCACCACTACAATTTCTGAAGAGCAATATGTACATACACAAAAGCAAGTTGAGAGCGCAGGCTTAAGCGGTAAAATTACCTTATTAAAACAAGACTACCGTGAGCTCACCGGAAGGTACGATAAGCTGGTGTCTATAGAAATGATCGAAGCGGTGGGGCATCAATACTTTGATACCTTTTTCGCAAAATGCAGTGGGCTTCTAAAAGATGATGGCGAAATGTTAATTCAAACCATCACGATCAGTGATCAGCGGTTTAATAGCGCAAAAACTGAAGTGGATTTTATAAAGCGTTATATATTCCCTGGCAGTTGCATACCATCAGTTAACGCCATTAGCCAAAGTTTGACTAAATCCGGTGATATGCGAATGACAAACATGGATGACATTGGTACGCATTACGCGAGAACGTTAAATGAATGGAAAAAGTCGTTTAAAGAGCGTATTGAAGAGGTAAAAACGCAAGGCTTCAGTGACGCGTTCATACGAATGTGGGAATACTACTTCAGTTATTGTGAAGGTGGTTTTAAAGAACAGGTCATTAGTGTCTCTCAACTACACTTAGTTAAACCATTGGCGCGTGTTCCAATGTCACTAACACCCTTGGAGAAATAACCATCAACTTGTGGCAAACAGTTTTATTATTTCAAACCGGTTGGTTACTATTGGTTTTGGGTCATGAGAGTCCACTTTACTTATGCACAATCGTTTTGATTTTGTGTTATTTGACGGTCGATTTATATAACAAAAAACCCAGTTCTTATTTAGCTTACTTTTCTCCGAAACTGCTTATGTTTAGCATTGGTTGTATTACAGACTGGAGTTTAGCCAAACTTCAAATAATTGAGTTCGCAAGTAACGGATCGGCTTTACCCTTTTGGTTATTGCTACTATGGGTGCTTTTTTCTATTACGTTTGATAAGTGTTATAGCTGGTTAAACGGCAAACTATGGGTTGCGGCTCTACTGGGCGGCATATTTGGCCCAGCTTCGTATTGGGCTGCAAGCAAACTGTCTTCTGTCGTCATACATATGCCGATTGAGTTTACTGTATTTAGCGTAATTTTTTGGGCTGTTATGTTCGTTACATTTCTACGTAAACCACGCTTAGATATTTAAGCCTCAACTGATTTCGCGTTAACGGCAGATGAAACCAGTAAATCCACCATTAAATCAGAAGCACCCAAATGAGGCGCAAGGCTTATATCAATGTTTGGGTGTTGAGCCGTACAAATATTAATGATGTTGGGTATGTCTTCAAACACGTGGCGTCCAGAATTAAGGAAGTAGGGTAGGACAATAATAGACGTTGCGCCATCTGAAATACATTGTTCAATACCTTCAGGAATCAACACATCGGCAAGCTCTAAAAATGCAGACTTAACAATGTCGTACTGCTCACCACAGCTATTTTTAAGCTTTTCAGCTAAGGCAACAACCTCGTCATTAGATTGTTTTCGCCGGCTACCGTGTGCGACGAGTAATAATGCTTTCATGGTTTAACGACATCATCTTTATTTTTTCCTAACAAATAATAAGTGATGCCTAATGCCAAAATGATGCTGGCTAATGCAAACATATGCATTGGAACTACAAACTTAAAATCAATAATAATCACCTTTCTAGCCATTGCCATCATGGCGGTTGCGATAACTAATCTTAATGGAAATACATCTGTTCTTAGGTACAAAACAATATTTTGAAAAATTTCGATTGCTATTAAGACGGCTAAAAATGCTGCGAACGTTTTAAAGATATCGGACAGGCTTAACAGTAAAAAAGGAGGCGCAATAAGCTGGTTGTACATGACGTACAAAACATCGGCTACGCCCCAAAAAATAACCAGTACCATCAACACAGCTAATATTCTAATGGCAAGTTTAATCGCCTTATGTAAAACAGAAATTAAAGGGTCGTGGTGCTCGGTGGGTAGTTCATCATGGTTGTTCATTTTTGCTCTCTTTATAAATTTAAGTAATGTAATCTTGTTTAGTATTAAGTTAGGTATTGTATGCAGGCCTAACGGAGTCCTAATTTGCGCATAACGCGTTCACGTTTGTTTAGCCACCAACCAAAGGCTGGGTCCCATAGGGAATAATCATCATCCGCTGCAATTTCTTTAGCTGCCTGTAAAGCCCAATTAGGGTTGTTCAATAACTCCCTACCAATGGCGATAAGGTCGGCTTGCCCCGATTCGATAACCGTATTTGCAACACGCGCATCCCATATAAAACCAACCGCCATTGTTGCAATATCGACATTCTGGCGTATTTCTTTGGCAAAATCTGCTTGAAAAGCTGGGCCAATAGGGAAGGAGACCGGCGGGTGTGGGCCGCCAATGCCGCTGCTCGAACAATCAATCACATCTACACCCCGGTCTTTAAGTGCTTTAGCCAACTGAATACTATCTTCAACAGTCCAACCGCCATCTATCCAATCCGTTGCTGATATGCGGAAGAATAATGCCTTTTCTGCAGGCCAATTTTTTCTGATGGATGAGGCGACGTCTAAAGCGAGCTTAATACGGCCTTCGAAACTGCCGCCCCATTGATCTGATCGGGTGTTGCATAAAGGTGAGTAAAACTGATGCAATAAAAACCCGTGGGCGGCATACACTTCAATGGCGTCAAAACCTGCTGAATCAGCTCGCGCTGCGGCTAGTCCAAAATCTTCAATAATTTGATGAATATCTTCATCAGTCATTATTTTTGGCGAAGGCCACTCTTTTCCATAAGGCTCATCTGTGGGCCCCATTGCAGCCCAAGGCGCTTCGTTTCGTTCTTTAACGTCTTCTGCGTTAACAGGCGATTCACCATGCCACGGGCGTCGCTCGCTGGCTTTTCTACCGGCGTGTGATAGTTGAATACCGGCGATTGAACCTTCGGCTTTTATAAACTGAGCTATAGGCTTTAACGCTTCTAGTTGACGATCGTTCCATAAACCGAGGTCACCGTGCGTGCGACGTCCATCAGATGAGACGGCAGTTGCTTCAGTAAATACAATGGCACAACCACCTAATGCAAATCGGCTGAGGTGTGCAAAATGCCAGTCATTAGCCGCGCCATCTTTTGCTCTGTATTGGCTCATTGGTGAAACGCAAACACGATTTTTCAGTGTAAGACTTCTTATTTGAAGGGGGTCAAAAAGTTCCGCCATGTGTGCTCCAATAATTTTAAAATCCGTTGATACAGTTTACGTGTTAATTATGTTCAACAACAATCAATTGTGATGTGTTAAAGCCCCGTTCTTTAGACATAGAGATAAACTTTTCCATCACCTCTGGTTTAACGGAAGGGGTTCTTGATAACAGCCATAAGTAGTCCTTATCGGGCCCCGATATAAAGGCATATTGATAATTCTCTTTATCTAACTCAAAAATAATATATGAACCATAAAACGGGCCAAAAAAAGAAACCTTTAAATATCCTTCGTTTGGTTCGTTAACAAAGTAAGCTTTACCTAACGCTTCCTTCCACGCATTGTTTTCTGATGAAAACCCACGATTAAGAATGGTTACACCACCGTCTTCTCTCAAGCTGTATTCTGCGCTTACTTGGTTTAAACCTCTTTCAAATGAGTGGTCTAGTCGGGCCACTTCATACCATTTACCTAAGTATTTATTAAGCTCGAAATTTGAAACGGGTTGAACGCCATCCGGGATGCTGACACAGCCAGATAGAATGAAAAGTAAACCATATATAAAATAACGCATTGTTTTATCCTTTAATTAACATCTTGTTTTAGTTGTTTAAAAACAGAAAGAGCCCTTAACCGGCAAACTTTTAAATCTACAATGGCTGCTGGGTAATTCTCAGGTTTGTTTTTAACGTTTGGTAAGTGAATGTCTTTATCGGACAAATGAGCTAACTCAGGCAAGTAATGGCGAATGAAGGTTCCTGTTGGGTCAAACCGCTGTGATTGAGTGACGGGATTGAAAATCCTGAAGTAGGGAACGGCATCTGTACCTGTTGATGCGCACCATTGCCAACCCCCATTGTTTGCTGCCAAATCGCCATCAATCAGATGTTGCATAAACCAGCGTTCACCTAAACGCCAATCAATTAATAAATGTTTGGTTAAAAACATGGCGACTATCATGCGCAAACGGTTGTGCATCCAGCCGCGAGCAAGTAGTTGTCGCATGGCTGCATCAATGAGGGGGAACCCGGTTTTACCTTGCTGCCATGCACTTAATTGCTCGTCATCCCGTCGCCATTCAATTAGTTCTGTTTGTATTTTCCACGGCTTATGTTTGGAAACTTGTGGGTAATCAATCAGAGTATGTTTGTAAAATTCTCGCCATAGCAATTCATTTTGCCAAATATGTATGTCTGCATTTGCTTCTCCGAATTGTTCAGAAGCTTGCCAACATTGGTGGATTGAAATAATGCCACTTGCCAAATAAGGTGATAGGCGACTGGTGCCTGCTATTGCAGGTAGATTGCGGTTATTGTCGTAACTGCGAATAGGCTGTTGGCAAAAGCTTGTTAATTGAGCCATGGCTTTTTGCTCACCTGCGGGCCAAAAGTCGCGCAGACTTTTCGATACCGTTGGCCATGATATGTCCATCAAATCACACTGTTGTTTTAACGGTTCAACAGCAATTTTTTTACAAGGATTAGGCGTTGGGTGAACATGAAAAGAATTCAATAGATGTTGTCTAGCAAGCTTTGAAAAAGGCGTAAATACCTTGTAGGGTGTGCCTGCTTTCGTCCTTAAACTTGCTGGTGGTATGAGTAATTGGTCATGATAGTGTTGATATGGCAACCCGATTTTTTGACAACGTTCCATAACGGCTTTATCTCGTTGCTGTTCGTTGGCTTGGTACTCTTGGTTAAAATACAGCTGATTGATTTGCCATTGTTGGCAAATAGTGGCAATTAAATCCGGTATTTGCTGATAGCTGTTCACCTCAAAAAAGTGCAGGTTAATGTTAAGTTTAGTCAGGCTTTGTTGTAACTCAGAAAGGTTACGACGCCAGAAATCTATTTTAACGGAAGCATCATCGTGTTTTTTCCATTGATGCGGGGTTGCTATATAAATGGCAGTTACAGACTGTCCTGCTTGGCAAGCATGGAAAAGTGCTGGATTATCTTTTATGCGCAAATCATTGCGAAACCAAACTAATTGCTGTGACATTATTTTTTTAATCTAGCTAGCCAAGTCTGTATATCGGCTGAGTGCCAACAATCACTTATGTCGCCGCCAGCGAAAATAAGCGGTATATCTGCTAGTCGTTTCTCATGAATATCAGCCATGCGGCCAACGCAGATGGTGTCTCCAGGCCACAAGCTGTTTAACTTAGCTAATTGATTGAATGTTGCTTGATCTACGCGTTGATCTGCAAAAATCATTAATGGCAATTCCGCATTATTGTTCAATCGTGCTAAGCCTGCTAGGTCATCAACTGTATCAAAGGCATTCACGCGAACACCGTTTTGCAACAGCAGGATATACAGCAAATAGTAATTTAGCGACGGCCCAAGAACATCCAGACTCGCTAAGTAGCAATTCCCTTGAGCTTTTTGTTTGTCGGTACGTAACCTCATAATCAACGTTTGGCGTTGCCAACCTTGCTGCCACAATTGTTGTTCTAATTGGTAGCCTAACGGTTGTAGTTGCCAACGCTGTATCAATATCGCTTGTAAAGGTTGGTATACCTGCTCACATAGCGTGACAAAGGGTGTCGCCTTGTTCAATTCGTCAAGCAACTGGTCTAAGCCGCGTTGTTTAAGCTCTGTTATTGCCGCTAGCAAGTCGTTTTGTTGTGTAATCCATTGCTCATCAGTTGACGCTGTAACGTTGGGTGACTTGCCGCTGGTTAGCAATTTGGGTACTTTGCTAATCGCTACGCCGCGATTAAGCCACGACAAAATGTGTTGAATTTGTTGAATGTTGTTTTGGTTATAAACGCGGTGACCTTTTGGAGTTCTTTGTGGCTTAATTAATCCATACCGTCGCTCCCAAGCACGCAAAGTGACGGATGCAATGCCGGTTTGTTGGCTAACATCTCCAATAGTGAACGTTTCCTCAGATTGCATTTCGTAAACTCAAGTCGTCGGGGTAGGGTTGCAGATAAGCTTGTTTAGCAATGTAAGGATCAGGGTGGTTGTTAAAATGGTGTTTAAGTAGGGTAATAGGGACAATTAATGGCACTAGATTAGTACGGTATTGGTCAATGATGTTGCCAAGCTCTTGTTTTTCTTTAGCGGACAAGACCTTTTTCAAATAGCCTTGTAAATGCATCAACACATTAGTATGGGTTTTACGGGTGGCTAGAATACTCAGTTTTTCCATCAATAAGCTAAAATAACGCTTAGCTAATTCATCAACATCATGCTTCCCAGCATCGGCTAATAGTCGCCCCAGTTCAACATAATGAGTCGGAGAGCGCGCCATAAGGCAATATTTATAACTGGCGTGAAATTCAATAATGGTGTGGTGGCTAATCCCTTGTTTATTTAATTGTTGCCAGTTGTAGTATGCATAAACCCGGGTGATAAAGTTTTCCCGCAATACGGCATCTTCTAATCGGCCAGATTCTTCAACGGGTAATAATGGGTTGGCATCCATAACGGCTTTTGCATAAACCCCACGCCCTGGTTCCGCGGCTGGGTAACCACTTTCTTGAAATACTTTGACTCTGAAAACACCACAACTGGGTGATTTTTGCATAAAAACATAGCCACATAGATTGCCTAACTGGTCAGCTTTTTTTTTGCTAAAGGTATTCAGTTGGTCAGTATAATCAATACTGTTGTCGTGAACAGCAACAACGCTGGGTGAGTCAATGTCGCCAATTTGGCGTATGGGTCTGCGAGGGATTGACATGCCGCTAGCAACTTCTGGGCACTCGGGTATAAATTCAAAGTAACGAGATAAGTTGTCACTGCATAAGCGTGAATGTTTATGACCACCATCAAAACGGACTTCATTGCCTAACAAACAACTACTAATGCCTACTTTTATTTTCACTGCTAATACCCCTTGCCAACGTTACGTTAGATTACCAATTTGTAAATACTTATACAAGAATATTATTTTGTATAATTATGTGTCATTATGAATCAATTAATTAATAATCATCGCGATGAAAAATATACTTATAACAGGTGGAACAGGCTTAATTGGTTCAGCGTTGTGCGAGATGTTAACAAGCCAGAATCACCACGTTACCGTGTTAAGTAGAAAGCCAAATACGGTTAAAGATAAATGCGGAAAGCAAGTTAAAGGCATTCAGTCGTTAACTGAGATTGAAGACGACATGAGTATTGATTGGGTCTTCAACTTGGCAGGCGAGCCTATTGCCGATAAGCCGTGGACAGCCAAACGTAAAGCCACACTAGAAGAAAGCCGAATAGCTTTAACGAGGCTGTTAGTGGATTGGATAGCCGAACGCAAACAGCCCCCAGAGTGTTTAATTAGCGGTTCAGCCGTTGGTTGGTATGGCGATGGTGGAAGCAACGTTTTAACAGAACAAAGTGACTTTGTTGATGAATACACGCATCAATTGTGCGAGGGATGGGAGCAACAAGCTTTGCGCGCATCACAATATGGTGTTCGTGTCTGCACAGTACGAACGGGGCTAGTCTTAGCATCGAACGGTGGTTTTTTACATAAAATGCTGTTGCCCTTCAAATTAGGTTTAGGTGGCAGGCTTGGTTCTGGTCATCAATACATGCCTTGGGTACATATTAAGGATATGGTTAACTTGCTCGCATTTCTAGCGAGCAATAATCAAGCAGACGGGCCGTTTAATGCTAACTCACCAAATCCCGTGTCAAATAAACTGTTCACGAAAACATTGGCCGACGTACTCAATCGCTATGCGTTTATTCCGGTACCTGCGTGGTTACTTAAAGCTTTGTTAGGCGAAATGTCTGGCTTATTATTAACGGGTCAACGAACAATTCCTGAGAAAGCACAAGCAATGGGCTTCCGTTTTTTTTATACTGACCTAAAAATAGCACTAACAGACGTTTTGCGAAGCAAACACTAAATTTATTATGACAAAAAAAGCGGTACTACTGGCCAATTTAGGTTCACCCGATAATTCAGACACAGCATCAGTTCGACGTTATCTTAATCAGTTTCTAATGGATCACCACGTCATTCAGTTACCGTGGTTACTGCGCCGAATGATCGTTAGTCTGCTTGTACTACCAACACGCCCAAAAGCCTCAGCAGAAGCGTACCAAAGTGTTTGGACAGATAAAGGTTCGCCACTGGTCGTTTTATCTGAACAGCTTAAAAACGCATTACAGGCTAAATTAGAGATGCCCGTTGCAATGGCTATGCGGTATGGCAAACCAAGTATTGAAAGTGAATTAATAGCGCTCAGCCAACAGCCTGGTATTGAAGAAGTGGTTTACATCCCGCTCTACCCACACTTTGCTGATAGCACCGTCACCACTTCAATTGAGGAAGCAGAACGTGTTATAAAAAAACATCAATTAAACATTAAACTGAACGTGGTTGAACCGTTTTATGACCAACCAGACTACATTGATGCTCTAGTACTCAGTGCCAAGCCCTATTTGGAGCAAACGTACGATCACATCGTCTTTAGTTACCATGGCTTACCAGAGACGCATATTACAAAGCGTGACCCAAGTGGCCAACATTGCCTACAAGGGGCAGGTTGTTGCCAACAACCCAACGAGGCGCATAAAACCTGTTACCGCCACCAAATTATGCGTACCACGCAATGTTTTGTTGAACAGGCGTGCATATCACCAGATAAATACTCCGTCGCCTTTCAATCACGGCTAGGCCGCGCTAAATGGCTGGGGCCAAATACAGAAGACCGCTTGCGCGAATTAGCCCAATCCGGTGTAAAAAACGTATTGGTTATATGCCCGGCTTTTGTAACAGACTGTTTAGAGACATTAGAAGAAATCGCCATTCGCGCAGACGAAGTGTTTAAAGAAGCAGGGGGAAGTGAGCTAAATTTAATTCCGTGTCTCAATGAACATCCAGCGTGGATTGATACGTTGGCATCGTGGTGTCAAACATCACTAAATATAAACAAATAGTTTAAACTAGGAAAATAAGAGTAAATCAAGTTGGCTGACATCTAACTTTTCTTTGGTTAACTTTAAAAACCTGATCAAGTCAAAATTTTTGGTTTTCTCTTATATTTAGTTGGGGTTTCTATTAAATTTTGGGTAGAAGTTTTTTCAAACCTTGTAATAAACACTTTAAGAACATTATAAAACCCACCCAGCATGTGGGTGGTTTTTATAGTTTTAAGCTTTAATTAAAAGATCTAAAACAAGCAGCTGAACGATTGATCTTTTTCAATCGCTTTTAAAAGGTCTCGTTGATCTTCATCTTGTTTAGCGTGTAAAAATGGTCCCATACTAATTCGTTTTATGCCATTTTTTTCAAGACTTGAAAAGCTTGGCAACGTGGGCATAGCCATTACATTGACGGGCAATGAGATACTGCTAGTAAGCGTATTGATGTCATCTTCTTCAACAACACAAGGTACAAATATACCATCCGCGCCTGCTGCTTCGTAAAGCTTTGCTCGTGCAATCGAATCGTCTAATGGGTTATCAAGTCCGAGTATATATGGGTCAGTACGCACGTTTAGAAAAATATCGACACCTTTTGCCATCAAACGTTGCTTGATTGATTTAATGGTTTCACTAAACTGTTGAGGGTCAAGTATTACTCTATTACCATTCTCGACAATAGAATCTTCAAAGTTAATGCCTACAACCCCTTCTTGTGCTAATAACGCGATATTCTCAAGAACCTTGTCAATATTTCTGCTGTACCCAGCTTCAATATCAACAGTTAGTGGAATAGATACCTGAGTTAATATAGACTTAACGATGGTATTAAGCTGTTCAAATGTTATCTGTTCTCCGTCTTCATGTCCAAGCGTTGTTGCAACGGCAGCACTAGATGTGCCAATTGCTTTGTAGTTCATTTCCTCAAACAAAGATGCGCTTGTTGCATCCCACACATTTCCAATTAATAATGGTTTTTTCTTATAGTGAAGTTCTTTAAACTCTTCGACACGACTCATCTTTAGTCCTCATTTTTAGTGGAAAAATGATTATAGGCAGTAGTTAAATCCTTTTCATTCACCTAGATTCATTTTTTAACTTGCTGAGTGTTTGAGGTGCGATCCCTAAGTACGATGCGACATGATATGACTTAACACTATTAAAAATAGAAGGATATTCCTCTAGCAATCTTTGGTACCTATCGCCAGCGCTTTCAGACATAAGCGAAACAACTCTTTTATACGTTGCGGCAAAATAGGTGTCATGTAACCAAACGCGCGCTAAATACTCCCACTTTTTATCGGTCGATAGAAAATCATCCAAGTCCTCTAGCCGGGCCACATAAAACTCAGAATCCTCAAGTGCTTCAAAACTCAGCTTAGAACCACTTTTTTCATAATAACTGACACTGTCATCCATAAAATGGTTCAGTCCGTGCTTACTGTTGCCTCTAAAATAAAGTTGCCAAGTAAAATCTCTGCCATTTACGTCCATAAAATGAGACCGAGCCAAGCCGCTTTTTATGAACCAAATTTCACTAAATACCTCACCACTTTGATGAATGACTTCTCCTTTCTTTACTGTTCTTTTTGTAAGTTTTGAACACGCTAAGACCCATTTATCATCATTAACGCTGATAACTTGTTCAATCATTTTTCTTAGATATCTCATGCGTACATTGTCTCTGTTTTACTTAATATTTAAATGAAAAGGCATTTAACTTAATTACACTCACTTTTTAATTGGCACTTTAAGACCTTAGTCTAAGATGGAAGTTTAGTAAAATGAAAAATTAATTAAACGTTCTTTAAAAAGGAAAACGGTTTGTTTTAGTTTGGGTAGTGTGTGCAGCGAATGTCAGATACTCCTATCAATTCGCTCATCGGGGCAGACTGTCTAAAAAGTTTTCAAAAGAGAAAATTTTCATGAGTAAGGACTTAATAGTAAAAAAGCTGCAAAGAGCGGTTTGGTTTGTTAATTACTGAGTTTTGTTTCCTCTGTCTTCAGTATAGTGGGTATTCTAAACCACTTGCCCAGCACACCACCCAGAAGACCAAGCCCATTGGAAGTTATAACCCCCAAGCCAACCCGTTACATCCACCACCTCACCAATAAAATAAAGCCCCGTTGAATAGTTGGACTCCATTGTTTGTGATGAGAGTTCATCACAATTAACACCGCCAAGGGTGACTTCTGCCGTTCTATATCCTTCGGTACTGTTTGGTTTTATCTGCCATTCGTGCAGTTGTTTGGCGATGGTTTTAAAGTGGTCGTGTGAAATGGAATGTAGCGGTTGATTGATGACGTTTTCATCTAATAACGCGGTGATAAACCGTTTAGGTAGTAGTTCGGCAAGTATCGTTTTTAAGTGTGTTTTGGGTTGTTCTTGTTGTTTGGTTTTTAGTAGGGCTTCTGTGTCTATGTCAGGTAATAGGTTAATGCTGACCGATTCACCTGCTTGCCAATACGACGATATTTGTAGGATAGCAGGGCCACTTAAACCGCGATGGGTGAGGAGGATGTTTTCGCTAAAGCTGGTGCGTTCATTACTCACCACGCAATCAATGGCGATGCCTGAGAGTTCTGCCAACCAGCTCTTGTCATTATCTTGTAAGGTGAATGGTACAAGGCCAGCGGTAGTTGGATGAACAATATGCCCAAACCGTTTGGCCATATTGTAACCAAACCCCGTGGCTCCCATTTTAGGTATGGATAAACCGCCGGTGGCGATAACCAGTGATTCTGATGTGTAATCGCCTAGTGAGGTTTTGATAATGTAGGTGTCGTCCAGCTTATGAGCATTTTCAACTGTGCAGTTAAGGCGAATTTCAACACCGGCGTGCGCGCATTCAGATAACAGCATATTAAGGATGTCTTTTGAGCTGTCATCACAAAACAATTGGCCGTGATTACGCTCGTGATAGGGAATGTTGTAGTCGCTAACCAGTGCAATAAAATCCCATTGGGTATAGCGACTAAGCGCTGATTTACAAAAGTGTGGATTATGGGAGATAAAGTTATCTGCACTCACATCCATATTAGTGAAGTTGCAGCGCCCACCACCTGACATGAGGATTTTTTTGCCCGCTTTATTGGCGTGATCGAGCACCACCACTTTGCGGCCACGTTTGCCGGCTTCTATGGCGCACAATAAACCAGCGGCGCCTGCGCCAATTATTATGATGTCAGTTTCAGTTGAGTTCATTTGGCAATGTTTTTTTTGAAAGAGTGGGTTGTGTTTAAAGGCATGCGCCCCAATAAATATATCGGTATATTACGTTGTTTAACGGGGCAGCTTTGGCCAATGTGCAATAAAGTTTAATAAACGACGGTCTACCCTTAATATTTTATTTAAAAATTACGCGTAAAGGATAAAGAACGATGGAAGAATCACGTTTGAGCGAAACACAAACGGCGTTACAACAGCTTAAGGCTTATGTTGGCCAGCATATTATTGGGCAAGATACATTGGTAGAACGCATGTTGATTGCTTTACTGGCTGATGGGCATATTTTGGTAGAAGGTGCGCCAGGCTTGGCTAAAACTCGTGCCATTAATGTATTGAGTAATGGGGTGGAAGCGGATTTTCACCGAGTGCAATTTACACCGGATTTGTTACCGTCAGATTTAACGGGTACGGATATATATCGCCCTGAACACGGCACGTTTACCTTTCAAAAAGGCCCATTGTTTCACAACCTTGTATTGGCCGATGAAATTAACCGTGCGCCTGCAAAAGTACAAGCAGCGCTGCTTGAAGCGATGGCTGAACGTCAAATTACCGTGGGTAGTACCAGTTATAGTTTGCCAAAATTATTTATGGTGATGGCGACTCAAAACCCGCTAGAACAAGAAGGTACTTATCCGTTGCCAGAAGCTCAGTTAGATCGGTTTTTGTTACACGTTAAAATTGATTACCCGAATGCGGTTCATGAAAAAGAAATTTTACACTTAGCGCGTAAAGAAGCGGGTGGTGATTCAACTGCAAAACCAACAAGCGCATTGATGCAGCAAGATAATTTATTTACTGCACGTAAAGAAGTGTTAGACGTTTATATGAGTGATGAGTTGGAAGATTACTTATTGCAACTGGTGTTAGCCACGCGTAACCCAGAAGCCTATGATGAGACCTTGGCAGGTTGGCTGCAATACGGGGCTAGCCCAAGGGCGAGCATCGCCTTGGACCGTTGCGCACGTGCAAAAGCATGGTTGCAGGGCAGGGACTTTGTTACGCCGGATGATATTCAAGACATGGCGCATGATGTGTTGCGCCACCGAATTATTTTATCGTACGAGGCGGAAGCCGAAGGCATCACGGAAGATCGTGTTATTGATGAACTGATTGCTAGAATTGCTGTGCCCTAAATGAGCGATACGGCTGTACCTAACGAGCGGGTTTCTGTTCAGTTAAAACCATTGATAGATTTGGCAAGCAAAGCAACGCTGATGAACATTCAGCGAGGGCGAATAAAAGCCAATCAAAGCGGTGGGTATGCTTCACGGTTTAAAGGCCGGGGTATGGAATTTGACGAAGTGCGCCAATACCAAGCAGGCGATGATGTCCGCACGATTGATTGGCGGGTAACGGCGAGAACCAACAAAACACACAGCAAAGTATTTCATGAAGAACGTGAACGGCCTGTTTTTATATCTGTAGATATGCGTGCGGCAATGCAATTTGCCACGCAAGGCGTGTTTAAATCGGTTCAGGCCGCGAACATCGCCGCGCTTATTGCGTGGGCAGCACAATCCAATGGCGATAAAGTCGGTGGCCAAGTGTTTGCGCAACATGGTTGTCAGGAATTAAAACCTGCCGCTGGCAGAGCGTCTGTTCTACATTTTTTAAACGCTTTGGTTCAACCAACGTTGGTCGAAGCAAAAGAAATCAGTTTAGACGATGTATTGCAGCGGTTATCACAACACGCTCGCCCGGGAAGTTTGGTTTACATAGTTAGCGATTTCCGTGGCTTAAACGATAACGTTGAACGGCAGTTGGCAAAATTGGCGCGTCATTGTGAGTTAGTGCTGTTACAAGTGTTTGACCCGATAGAACGTGCTTTGCCTGCTAAAGGACGCTACCGTTTCAGCCATGGTGAGAAAAGTACGCTTGTGGATATGCAAGACAAACAACAAGTCGCTGAGTATTTGCAGCATTTTATTGAACGCGAGGCGCGTTTAAAAAAACTATGCGCGACGTGGCGGTTGTCACTAAAACAATGTTCGACCACAGATGACCCCTTTACGGTACTGAGCTAATGGGTAACGAACTTCCTTTAAAAGATATACACCTACCCGAGGCAATAACGTGGTGGCCATTGGCGATAGGTTGGTGGCTGCTTATTGTTATGGTTATTGCAGCTATTTATGGTAGTTATATCTTATATAAACGGCTGACGCGACGTACCGCAAGAAAAGACGCAACGATAGTATTGCAGGGAATAAAACAACACGCCAAAGACGATGTGTTGCAGACGATTAAAGCGCTTTCTGAGTGCCTAAGGCGCGTGGCGATTAGTATAGATTCACGCGAAAACGTGGCAGGTTTAGTGGGCGATGCGTGGTTGGGTTATTTGGATAACGCTATGGACGATGCGCCCTTCAAAACAGGCATCGGGCGTTTGTTGCTCGATGCGCCTTACCAACGTTTAGTAACAGAGACCGTCGACATTGACGCGTTAATAACGTTGTGCGAAACATGGTTAGCGAGGCAGCCGTCATGATTCACATAGAATGGCCCATGTTATTACTGGCCTTACCATTGCCGTTGCTGGTGCGTTGGTTAATGCCGCCGCAAGCTGTAACGAGAGATGCCGCATTAAAAATGCCGTTTATAGAAGAGCTAGGGCAGGTTAGCCATGTTTCTATGGCGCCTAATAAAAGCTGGCCAATATGGCTGGCAAGCATCGCCTGGGTATTATTAGTATTGGCAACGTGCAGGCCACAATGGTTGGGTGAACCGATTGAACAAGCCGTTAGCGGGCGTGATTTGATGTTGGCGATTGATGTGTCTGGCAGTATGGATGAAAATGACTTCTTTATTAATAACCAGCCTGTGGATAGATTAACGGCCACCAAACGCGTTGCAACGGCGTTTATTAATCGTCGATTAGGGGACCGAATAGGGCTTATTTTGTTTGGTACCACGGCGTATTTACAAACACCGCTAACGTTTGATCGTAAAACCGTGTCAACGTTATTAGATGAAGCCTTTATTGGCATAACAGATGATGAACCGGCAACGTCGATTGGCGATGCGATTGGCTTGGCGGTTAAGCATTTAAAAGATGAGAAGAAGAACAGCCGTGTATTGATTTTATTGACCGATGGCGCCAATACGGCGGGCGAGATTTCTCCCTTGCAAGCAGCCCAATTAGCGGCTGATATTAACCTTAAAATTTATACGATAGGCGTGGGTGCAGACGAAAAAATTGTGCGCAGCTTTTTTGGTAATCGTCGAGTTAATCCGTCACGCGATTTGGATGAAACAACCCTAAGAACGATAGCAGAGTTAACAGAAGGTCGTTATTTTCGAGCACGTAATCAAGAAGAGCTAGATGGTATATATAAACTGCTAGATTTATTAGAACCCGTTGAGAAAGACAAACAATACTACCGGCCAATGAAAGAACTATACCCATGGCCCTTAGCCAGCGCATTGGTGTTGATGATGCTGTTAGCTTTATTTAGGGTGAGGCGTTCATGAACTGGGCAGATTTTCATTTTATACGGCCTTTGTGGTTAATAGCCTTATTGCCTGCGGCGGTCGTTTTTGTTTTGTTTTTAAAGCATCGCTTTAATCGTGGAAATTGGGCGACAGTATGTGATGAAGCGTTAATGCCCTATATATTAGAGGAAGGCGAAACGACAAAATCGTATGGCATGTTAGCGGTGTTAATGAGTGCCGCAATACTAGGTATTGTTGCCATGGCGGGGCCAACTTGGGAACGATTAGAAACGCCCACATTTACTAGTGATGCAGCCTTAGTTATCGCGTTAGATTTATCGCCAACGATGAACGCTACGGATATAAAACCGAGCCGGCTTGCGCGCGCTAAATTTAAAATTGCAGATATTCTTCGCCAACGAAAAGATGGGTTAACGGCGTTGGTGGTGTATTCAGCCGATGCGTTTACGGTTACGCCTTTAACCAATGACATTGCAACCATTGAGAACCAATTAAGCGCCTTAGAAAGCAGTATTATGCCGGCAGCGGGAAAGAATACAGTTGCTGCACTTCAACAATCTGTGAACTTATTGGCGCAAGCCGGACAACAAGAAGGTGATGTGTTGTTGATAACTGATGCTATTGAAAATGACGATGTGCTCGATAAAGATACGATGGCGAGCTATAGATTGTCGGTGCTAGGTGTTGGAACAGCTGACGGTGGCCCGGTTAAAATGGAACGGGGTGGCTTTTTGAAGGATAATCAAGGCAATATTGTTTTAGCTCGATTAAAGGCTGCGCAATTATCGGCCATCGCACAACAAAGAAAAGGGCGTTATCACACCATGACAGCAGATGACCGTGATATTAAATCATTCATCAACTTTTTCGATAGAACAACAAACGCCAACATAGAGCAAGAAAGTGGGGTGATAGAGCAATGGAATGATTTGGGTGCTTGGCTGCTACTGTTGGCGCTGCCCTTGGCCGCATTGAGCTTTCGTAAAGGTTTTCTTGTGCTGTGTTTACTGGTGATATTACCAATGCCGAATACATCTTATGCGTTTGAATGGGACGATTTGTGGACGACCAAAAACCAGCAAGCGCAACAAGCATTCGCTAAGGAGGAGTTTGAACAAGCGGCTGAGAGTTTCGAAGCGCCCGAATGGAAGGCGGCTGCGCAATACAAAGCAGGGGATTATCAACAAGCGGTTGCACAATTACAGCAGAGCCAAACTACAGACGGCCTGTATAACAAAGGAAATGCATACGCAAAATTAGGCGATTATGAAAAGGCGATAGAAGCCTATGAAAGCGCGTTGAAAAAGAACCCTAATAATGACGATGCAAAGCACAATTTGAAATTAGTGAAAGACGCGCAGCAAGAACAGCAAAAGCAAAATAACGATAAGCAAGAAGGTAAAGACCAACAGAACGACGAACAAAAAGAAGACAGCAAAGAAAATTCGCAAGATAATGATAAATCAGATGGTGAAAAGCCACCTGAGAACGAAGAAGCTGGCGAAGATTCAAAAAGTGAAGGACAGCCTGATCCGAAAGCAAAGGAACAAGACGCAGAACCAAAAGAGCCACAACCGTCAGAAAAAGAATCGCAAGATGAAGCGACGGATGAAGAAAAAAAGGCTGAGCAAGCAAAACCGCAATCCCTGTCCGATGAAAAGAAACAAGCAGCAGAACAATGGTTGAATAGGATAGAAGATGATCCAGCCGGATTGTTAAAACGAAAATTTAAATATCAATATGGCCAACGGCGCAAAACTCGTTAGGTAAGGTACGTATGTTCAAACAACTCAATAGTTTTTTCAAACAATACATAAGTGTTTTATGCATGTTACTGATGCTCGTTACGACGGCAAACGCAGCAGATATAGTCGTATCGGTTGATAGAAACCCAGTAGTGCAAAACGAATCATTTAAATTACTGTTCAATACATCAGAATCACCAGATGACGACCCCGATTTTTCACCGTTAAACGAAAAATTAAAGGTACTTAATCAAAGGAAAAACACCAAATCGTCATGGGTTAATGGGCAATCATCAAGCCAAATCACTTGGGCGCTAGATGTACTGGCAAAAGAAGCCGGTGAACTGGTTATTCCATCAGTAAGTTTTGGGGATGACGTAACTGCGCCATTAACAATTACCGTTGTCGATAACGCAGCTGCAAGCACAGCGTCCTCAACCGACGAATTGTTTTTGGAAGTACAAGCAAATACAGAAGAGGCTTACGTCCAATCACAAATTTTGTATACCGTGCGTCTGTACCAACGTGTTCAACTTGAACAAGCATCATTAACGGAGCCAACGTTAGAAAATGCCATTGTGGAAAAATTGGGTGAAGACAAGCAATATAGCACGCAAATAAATGGCGTTAACTATTCTGTATTTGAACGTGTTTATGCTATTTTTCCACAGCAAAGTGGTGCTATAAATATTCCGCCGTTAGAATTAACGGCGCGAATCGTAACAAATGAAAGACCTTTTCAATTTGGAAGTGTTTTTAATCGGCACCGAATGAAAACAAAACTTATTAGCTCAAAAGGTGTTGACGTTAATGTTCTTCCTATCCCCGATACGTTTACCGCTGCACATTGGTTAGCAGCCAAAAATATTCATGTGCAACAAACGTGGTCGAATGAAGAGTTGACAGTGCCCGTTGGGGAACCATTAACGCGAACATTAACTGTGCTTGCAGAGGGCGTTAGCTCAAGCCAATTACCCGACTTAGTGACTGAACACACATCGGCAGATATAAAAATGTACCCCGATCAACCGATGTTACGCGACCAGAAAAAGGTTGAAGGTGTTATTGCATTAAGGGAACAAAAAGTTGCGATTATTCCGTCTAAAGCGGGGGAGTACGAAATCCCTGCTATTAGTATTCCTTGGTTCAACACCGAAACACATCAAATGGAAATGGCGACGATTCCAGCTGTTACCGTGACTGCTGTGGCATCAATGAATAGCGTGGAACCAGACGCGAAACAACAAACAGCAGAGCCTGTCGTGGTTGAAGCTACTTCTCTAATGCAAGAAAAGTACAGGGGTATTTGGATGTGGACTGCAATAGTGTTAGCGCTGGGTTGGTTGATGACGATAGTTTGGATTACTGCCCAACGTCGTAATAAAAATTCAGCAGAAGGCGGCTATACGTTGCCTAAATCACAGAAGGTATCTTTAAAAGAACTTCGTAAGGCATGCGCAGATAATAACGCACAAGATGCCATGCAAGCCTTATTAAATTGGTCTGAATCTCAATACAGCACGCGCCAACTCAATAGCCTGAATTTATACATTAATGATGATTTAAGGGCTGAAATACACCGCTTAAATGAAACGCTTTATGCCAATAAAAAACTGGCATGGGACGGTTCAGCGTTGATTCAATTGGTTGAAGAAAATTCAAAATCTAACGTTGTTGAAGAAGAAACAACAGAATCATTACAGACATTACATAAAATTTAGGCGGGTGGTTCTTGCTTGTTTTGATGAGCTATAACGCACTTGAAGTTAGGTTAAAAGGTAGTGCCTTAGTTAATTAAAAAGTTGTTTGCTGTGCTATTTGCCAATTTATAAAAATGGTTTTTTCTAAATAATGACGCTGATATTTTGTTAGTCTTATAGAATGAATTTTATAGCTTGTAACCCACCTTGATTCGCAAAATAGCGCGTGTGTTACGTGGTGCATTTATAGGACTATCGGTTATAGGTGTGTTACTAGGTTCGTTATATTTAGCACTGCCATGGCTGGCTCATAAGCTGGTTGAAAATGCGTTAGCTGAGCAGCAAATTGAGTTATTAGAGATGCATTTCAATCGCCCATCTTGGGTTGATTTTACGTCCAAGACATTTCAACTAAATGTATTAGCTCTTTCTCTAGAAGATAAAACCGAAATAAAGATTAATAACGTACGTGTCGTTTTAAATAATGCCGGTACGGGGCTTAGCTTGCTTCATATCGCCTCAATTAATGTGCTGCGACAGAATGCATCGTCTACTGACGATAAATCGTCGGCTGAAATAGATCTGTTTGATTTATTACCGAGTGCTTTGTTCGATAAGCTGACAGATACACATTTAGCGATTGATTCGTTAGTCATTGATACCCCTGATATTAAGTTATCAGGTCTTATCGCAGATTTTTCTAGCACGGGGTTAGCAGCCCGAGCTAGGTTGAAAACTGATCTCATAAAGGCCATGTTACCGGTGAAACATGCTGATGTTTCGTTGAATATCAGCTCTGCAAATGACATAGATTTTACCTTGTCGAAAACAAACTCTAAACCACTGTTGGAATTGGCTCTTGCCCTAAGGAAACGTGATAATTTCTTAGAAGGAAAATTGCAGTTGGCGAGTTCTTTGGCGCAGTTCAGTTTGGAGGTGGCGGATGGTGCTTTATTGACTGTTAATGACAATCAATTTGCCAGCACGGCTGAGTTTTCATTACCAGCTAAACAGGTCCTAGCGCTGGATAAAATAACTCGCTTTACTGCATTAAGTAAGGTGTTAGATACGGCGGTTGTTTCAGATGGGGGTAGCCGAAAAGCGACTCAATTACGTGTCAATGCGACTATCGAGCATTCCTTGAATAAGGGGGTGATGGGTTTAAGCCTCGTGGTTAATGATGAGGCACTTGTACAGGCAGAAGGAGAGTTAAGTCGGGTTGTTTTTCAGCATGAAAATAATGAAATAATGGGGTCTATTTTCGCCAAGATTACTGAGCCTGTCGTCATTGAATATGATTTACAACATGACCTGGGTGAGGGCTTGATGATTAGTGCTGGTGATTTTGCGTTTGAATACGTTGAAAAACGCAGCCGTTTAGTAGACGTACAATTGTCCGATATGACCTTCAATATGTCTGACAGTGAGGGAGGCGTTAACAGTAGTTTTCGACTTAAAGGCAGTATGAATTTAGCTGCTAAGGGACCGCTTAAGTTTAAAAACCTATCTATAGGCTCTCTAAACGCGCTAATTAACAGCGACATCGCAATTGACAGTGGCCTATTAACCATCAAGCCGTTTTCAAACAATGTTCTTAGTATGCGTTCCGTGCATTTTAATGAACATACAGCACAGGCTGTGTCGTTGATTATCCCCAAACAAGGGTTTAACGTAAATTTAAAAACAGGGGATGTTTCAACGTTTAAGTTTTCATTAAATGGCACTGATTTTGTTTCTAATGATGCCGAGATGAAGCTGTTGGACTTTCAATTAAAGGGTGATGTAAAGAATAATAAAATTAATCTCGATTTAACGACTAATGCAATGGATGCTGTTGTGTCGGGAGATTCGTATTACATTCCCCCAATGGTTATTAAGAGTAAACTTTCTTTGAAAGATTCAAACGTTAATCAGGCTAATATTAAGCTCGAAAATATTTGTAATGACCCGTTACTAACCGCTAGTTGGTCACCCATTAAACAGACGGGACATTTAATTGATGTACGCTGGGATTACGTTTTTTCGAGCGATAAAACCCTTCGACAATGGCTAAATACATCGTTACTTCCATTCGACTTTTCTGGTGGAACCTTTACAGGGCAGATAACAGTTGAGTTGGGTGAAGCTGCTGTGCAATTTCGACAGTTAGACGTGTCGTTAAATAACGGCCAAGGAATATATGAGGAAGGTACATTTGAAGGAGTTCAGTTTCAGTTAAGCTCACCTTTGCGAGAATTAAAATCAGGCAAAACGAAACCGGCTGTAACATTTGATACGTTTTATGCAAATATTGATGGCACCGTTGAAACACTAAATATGGGTATAAAAGCCGATAATGTTGTGCTTAAAAGTGCCATTTATGATGCCGGAAATGACTGGCATTTTAAAATACCGTTACTGAAGGCGAATGTTTTTTTAGGTGTTGTGGAAATTAGAGAGCAAGATATTAATTTGAGCGAAGATGTGCAATTGGATTTAATTGTTAAACAGTTGGATTTGTCTGAGTTGGTTGAGACCCAAGAAATGGAGGGTTTGCACACGACGGGTAAATTATCGGGGCATATTCCTTTGCTTTATTCTAATGGACAAATTAACGTGCTTAATGGCGAAATAAATAGTATTCAACGTGGCAAAATACGCTATACCACGCCGCTGAGTAAAAGCGATGATATTAATGAACAACTAAAGCTTACGTTGGACGTGTTGGAAGACTTTAACTACACGGCGCTTAATAGCAAAATAGTTTACGATGATGACACGCTATATTTGAAATCGGCTATTTCCGGAAATAATCCAAACGTTGCGAATGGTCGCCCGATAAACTTAAACCTAAATACCGAAGTAGGACTGAAAGGAGCCATAGAAGCGATGCGTATACAGTCTGGTATCAACTCACGAATTGAGGATTTTGTTGGCTCTAAGATAACAACGTCAACTGATCAATATTATTGCCAATAAGCAAAAAGGAGTGTGGCATGAAAAAAACTATTGTTGTAACAAGTTTTACATGTATGTGTTTGTTACTGATATCAACAACGGGGTGCACACCAACCGTTAGGGTAGAGGCATCAGATAAACCTATTACGATTAACTTAAATGTAAAAATAGAACATGAGATTAGAGTCAAAGTTGATAAAGAGCTTGATTCAATATTATCAGAAGACTCTGGTTTATTTTAAGGGAGATTATTATGAAATATATACAATACGTATTGGCTGTTTTGATTATGCTCGTTTCGAGCACTAGCGTTGCGCTTGATTTAAAAAGCGCAAAAAATCAGGGTTTGGTGGGCGAAACCCCTTCAGGATATTTAGCAAGTCCAGCTGGTTCATCATCTACTGAAGTTCTATCACTTATTGGTGACATCAATACAAAGCGTAAACAAAAGTATCTTGAGATTGCTGCAAAAGTTGGGAAGTCACTGAGTGCCATAGAGAAATTAGCTGGGAAGAAATCCATTGAAAAAACGAGCGCTGGTCGTTTTGTGCAATTAGTGGATAAAAGCTGGATAAAAAAGTAATAAACCATTTTCCAAAACAATTATTAGGTATCGAACGGTTGCTTGATTATTAAAAAGGAAGTCTTTTTTTTCTGATTTGCCTCGTTGATTTTGTTACGCTTGGCGGATGACTTTTTCTGATACTTTATTGGCTTTAAAACAAGGTGCTGTGTTGCTCACGGTGAACCAGCGTTTGGCGCGACATATACTTATTAGAGTCGAAGAAACAGCCGTAGAGGAAGGTGCTAAAGCTTGGATCGAGCCGACTATTCTATCCTTTGATGCGTGGCTGTTACAGCAATGGCAGAACCGTTTTGTTGGTGAGCCTAATGAAGAGTTAGCAAGCACCATTCAAAAAACACGACTGACCCCGGAGCAATCGCTCGTATTGTGGGAAAGCGTTGTCCGAAACACCTCTGGCGCTGAATTATTAAACGTATCGGCTACTACTAAGGCGGCGAATAAGGCTCGCCAGTTGGGCATCCAATGGGATATTGCTCAGAGTAATTCTCACGATGTTTCGTCACACCTTGATTTGGCGATGTTTGAACAATGGCATACGGACTATAAAGCAGAATTAGCGAAGGGTAATTGGGTAGATAACGTTCAGTTGCTTGAATGTGTAACCGGGATGGTTGAGCAGTCTTATCTCGTTTGCCCTGAAAAGGTTATTTTGGCAGGTTTTGATGTGTTTACGCCAACGCAAAAGGCGTTTTGGGAGCTGTTGCAAAGTAACGGTTGTGAGGTTGTTGAATATTCCTCTAGTGTTAGCGAACCTCAAGCACACGTTATTCGAACAAATGATGAGAAGGAAGAAGTTGCGCTAATGGCGCAATGGGCGCGAGAGCGTTTGGAAGAGTATCCAAATGCTTCTATCGGCCTAGTAGTGTTAGATTTGAACGCACAGCGCGAAACGATTGAAGCGGCATTTAAAGACGCGTTTTACCCCAGCAAAACATATGCGGTGGATGTTCCTTTTGAGAAGCCCTATAACGTGTCACTGGGTTTGTCGTTATCAACGTATGCACCTGTTCAACAAAGCTTGCGTTTATTACAGTTTTTTAGTCAGCCATTAGCATTAAGCGAGTTGTGTTTATTGCTGCGTTCATCGTTTATTTCAGCCGGACAATCAGAGTGGGGTAACCGTGCGCGACTGGAAGTGAAGCTACGTAAAAGAGGCTTGTTGGCATGTTCGGTTAAGCAATTAAGTAATGCACTACAACCATTTGAGGATGAGCCGTCACTCTGCCCAATGTTGTTATTGTCTTTAAATGAGGTCATTGAGCGATTAGGTGCCAGACCAAATCGCGTGATGCCATCTGAATGGGTGAGTGTGTTTAGGGGACTACTATCAGCGGCGAGTGTGCAGGGTGATCGCGAGTTAAGTTCTACCGAATACCAAGTGTTCCAAGCGTGGGACGATGTGCTGCGATCCTTTGCAACGCTGGATGCTGTGTATAATGTGATTGATTACAGTACTGCGCTAAGTGCATTGCGGCGCTTATTAGGCGAGCGAGTTTTTCAACCAGAAACGCCACCCGCACCGATTCAAATAATGGGTTTAATGGAAGCCGCAGGGCATACTTTTGATGCGCTGTGGGTATGTGGCTTACACGATAAAACATGGCCGCCAGCGCCACAACCCAATGCCTTTTTACCGATTGTTGAACAGCGCAAACAAGGTTTAGTTCAGTCATCTGCCGAACATCAATATCAATACGCCAAGCAAGTAACAGAGCATTGGGCAAGTGCCGCGAAAACGGTGGTGTTTAGTTTTTCACAATCTAATGGCGATATGGAACAAGCCATCAGCCCGTTAATAGAAGATTATCAAGTTATCAGCAAAGAGCAGCTATTGAAGGAGCAACCCGTCAACCGAGTTGAACAACGGCTAGGCAGTGACGCGATGTGCCAAATAGAAGATATAACTGGTCCAGTGGTGCAGACAACAGCGATTGCAAAAGGCGGTGTGGGCGTTATTAAAGACCAAGCGGCGTGTCCCTTTAAAGCGTTTGCGCACCATCGTCTACGCGCCAGTGCGATGGAAGAGCCAGAACCGGGTATTGATGCGCGGTTGAGAGGTAGCCTAGTGCACCGTTGTTTAGAAAAGTTATGGCAGCGGATCAAAACGCATCAAGTGTTGAGTGGTTTTTCCGCAGATGAACAAAAGAGTTTGGTTGAATCAATCGTGACAACGGTTATTCAACAAGAGAGCAGTCGCACACCTATTTTAAAGAAAGCGTTTGGGCAATTAGAAGGGCAGCGAATAACGCAATTATTATTGGATTGGTTGTCGATAGATGGACAACGCGAGCCGTTTGAAGTGACAGCGACAGAGTTAAAGCAAACGCTAACAGTCGGGCAGTTGCAATTGAATACAGTGATTGATCGTGTTGATACCTTGCAAGATGGTTCGACGGCGATAATTGATTACAAAACAGGCGAAAGCAACATCAACAAATGGTTTGGTGAGCTTCCAGAAGAACCGCAATTACCGTTGTATAGCGTGTTTGGGAGTGATGCTATTCAATCAGGGGTTCGCAGCATGAGCTTTGCACAACTAAAAAAAGGAAAAATTAAATACGAAGGTTTGAGTGACAGTGCTGATAATTTTTCAGCCTTAAAAAGCTTAGGTGACAGTAAAAAAGCCGATAAGCCCGATTGGGACAGCCAAATGGCGCATTGGAAAGCCGTATTAGGTGCGCTGTCGGATGAATTTGTAGCTGGTGAGGCAAATGTAAGCCCAACGGATAAAGCGTGCGATTATTGTGATTTAACGAGCTTGTGCCGAATAAATGAGCAGGCCGAGTTAGCGGGGGCAAACGATGAGTAAGCCACAGGATATTGCACAACGCGAACAAGTATTGGATGTTAGCCGATCGTTTATTGTGCAAGCACCTGCGGGTTCGGGCAAAACGAGTTTGCTGACGCTGCGTTTTTTACATTTATTGACGATTGTTAATAACCCAGAAGAAATTTTAGCGATTACGTTTACCAAAAAAGCCGCGGCAGAAATGCACCAGCGGATTATTGAGTCGATAAAGCTGGCGACAAAACCTTGCCCTGATACAGAATTTGAATCTCAAACTTGGGCGTTAGCCACGCAAGTGTTACAGCGTGATGCCGATTGTGAATGGCATTTGCTGCAAAACCCGAATCGACTGCGCGTGCAAACGATTGATTCGATGTGTGCGCATTTAACCAAGCAAATGCCGGTGACGGCCCGATTCGGCTCACCGCCGAGTATTCAGCAAGATGCGCGTGATTTGTACGCAGAAGCGTCTAGAAACTGTTTAAACGAGTTAGACAGCGATGATGCCGTTGGTGAAGCGATTCGTTTGTTATTAGCACATGTGGATAACCAGCTGACTCGTGCGGAAGGATTGATATCAACGATGTTGGCATCGCGTGACCAATGGTTGCGTCATGTGTTATCGAGTGAATCGGATTTAGCGAAACGTGACGTGCTGGAAGGTGTTTTAACGCGCACGGTTGAAGGGGTGTTGGAAGATATCGCTCAAGGCTTTAGCCAAGAACAAGCTGAATTGCTGGACGAGTTGTTGCAGTTTGCTGTGGCGAATATTGAAAATAAAGAATCCGCCATCAGTCGTTTGGCAGATGAGCTTGATTTAACAGACACATCAGCGGGCTCATTGCCAAATTGGTTAGCGCTGGGTGATTTCTTGCTGACCGGTTCTGATACATGGCGAAAAACAATAAATAAAAAAATGGGGTTTCCTGCGGAGAATGCAGGAGAAAACAGTGATGAAAAAACTATTTTTAAAGAAAGAAAACGTCAATACGTAGAGTTGCTTCAATCATTACAAGGAAATTGGGAATTAACCGAAGCCATCAGCTGGTTACGTTGTTTACCGAACCCTGTATACAGTGACAAACAATGGCAAATCATTCAATCTTTGTTGCTGGTGCTACCACAAGCTGTGGCGCATTTACGGTTAGTGTTTAAACAACGGGGTTGTGTGGACTTTTGTGAAGTATCACTGTCTGCAAGCCATGCGCTGCATGACGCAACAGGTATGACGGATGTTGGCTTAAAGCTGGACTACCAGTTACAGCACCTATTGGTGGATGAGTTCCAAGATACATCCGAAACGCAGTTTATGTTGCTAAAAGACCTAGTGGCAGGCTGGCAAGTAGACGATGGCCGCACCTTGTTTTTAGTGGGTGACCCAATGCAGTCTATTTACCGTTTTCGCCAAGCGGAAGTGGGGTTGTTTTTAAAAACACAGGAAGACGGCTTAGGCGAAGTGCGGGATATCACACCGGTTAACATTGCGGTTAATTTCCGCTCGCAACAAGCAATCGTCGATTGGATTAACAGGGCGTTTAGTGATGTGATGCCAGAAGTTGATAATGTGTTTAGTGGGGCGATTTCTTATAAGTCGTCGGTGCCATATAAGGTAGAGGAAAAAACTGACAACGCGGTTCAATATTACCCTTATGAAAACAGGGTTGATGAAGGCAATGGCTTACTGACATTAATTCAACAAATTAAGCAGGATATGCCAGAGAAAACGATTGGCGTATTGGTACGTAGCAGAAAAAGCTTAACTGAGTTAGTTATTGCCCTAAATGAAGCAAGTGTGCCATATCAAGCAACGGATATTGACCCTCTGAACACACGGCAAACGGTGATTGATTTAATGTCGCTGACGCGGGCTTATTTGCACCCTGCTGATAGAATTGCGTGGCTTGCTGTACTACGTGCGCCGTGGTGTGCGTTGAGTTTGGAGGATATGTATTGTTTGCTGGACGGCTTCCCTAGTGAGAATGTGAGTGAGCTGCTACACAACAGCGAAAGCATTCAGACATTGAGTGAAGAAGGGCAAGTGGTTATCGGCCATGTGATGCATGCATTTGGTGCTGCGTTAAGTCACCGAGAACGCATGAGTGTTGCTGAGTCGATAAAAGGCTTATGGTTGGAATTGTTAGGGCCAGAGTGTTTAACGTCACCAGCTGATTTGGCCGATTGCGAACGCTTCTTTGATTGTTTGGCAGCGTTAGAGACAGAGAGAGAATCAATCGATTTGGCAGTATTGCAAGAACAGGTAGAAAAATTGTACGCCGCGCCTGATGTGAACGTGTCTAATACACTGCAAATAATGACAATACACAAAGCAAAAGGCTTGGAGTTTGACCATGTGATTTTGCCAGGTTTGGATAGAAAAGCAGGCAATGATGATAAACGTTTATTGGCATGGTTAGAGAGACCATCTGACATACCAAGCGAAAGCGAATTGATGATTGCGCCGATTAAAGAAACAGGTGCAGATAAAGATGATGCGATTGCTAACTACTTAAGTAGAGTAGAGCAAGATAAGACGCTGCATGAAAGCCAGCGGTTGTTATATGTGGCTGCGACTCGGGCAAAAAAGCGACTGCATTTAAGCTTTTGCTTGACGATTGATGAGAAGAAAGGCGAACCTAAAACACCGGCCAACAACACCTTGTTAGGCTTACTTTGGCCGACGATAAAAGACGATGTGGTTGTTGATTTTTCTAGTAATAAACTACATGATAAAAAATCTATAACTAATTGTTATTTAAATAAATTAAGTATATTGAATGTTAACAGAGTTGATTATTCATCTTTAAATTATCAGCATAAAGTTAATACAAATATTCAGCCTCAAACCAACTTGATTGAGTTCGATTGGGCAACTGATTTGGCCGCGTCGGTGGGTACGGTGTGCCATCAATGGATGCAAATATTGGGTGAGCGTGGTGAGTTGAATTTCACGAATAATTCCAGTGAACAACAGGCCATTCGACACCAGTTATTAGAAGTGGGTGTATTGCCTAGAAATATTGAAAAAGCAAGCGAACGAGTTGGACAAATTTTATTGCATTGTGTGAAAGATAAGCGCGGCCAGTGGGTTCTTAATAATCTACACGAAGACAGTCAATTTGAATTAGCGTTGGCAGGTATTGTTGGTGATGCTGTTGTGCATTGCCGCTTAGATAGAACTTTTGTTGATGAGGGCACGCGGTGGATAGTCGACTATAAAACCAGTCGCCACGACGATGATAATAAAGAAGAATTTTTAGATGCTGAAATGACCCGTTATAGATCACAACTAGAACAATACGCAAAACTGATGAGCGTGATTGATGTGAGACCTATTAAGTTAGGGCTATATTACCCTGCGTTTGGTGGTTGGCGTAGTTGGGGGTTTGCTGATGTTTAAATCTAAAAAGTTATGGCTGGTGGCTGTATTAGCGCTTGTTGTTATCGGCTTTTATTCGTTTGGCTTGCATGAGTATTTAAACTTAGCCGCATTAAAAGATAAAAGCGCAGAATTCATAGACTATTACAACGCTAACCCATGGCAAGTATCGGCATGGTTTTTCGTTATTTATATTGTATCTACAGCAGTCTCTATTCCCGGTGCAAGCATCCTAACGTTAGCGGGTGGCGCAGTGTTTGGCTTGTGGTGGGGTGTTGTGCTGGTGTCATTTGCATCCACAATTGGCGCAAGCTTGGCATTTTTACTATCTCGCTATGTGCTACGTGAAACCGTTCAGGGTAAATTTTCGGACAAATTGGCGGATATAAACGCAGGTATAGAAAAAGAAGGTGCGTTTCACCTATTCACACTACGTTTAATTGTGGTATTTCCATTCTGGTTGATTAACTTACTGATGGGCTTAACGCCGATAAAGCTAAGAACCTATTTTTGGGTAAGTCAGTTGGGCATGTTCCCCGCGACAATTTTGTTTGTGAATGCCGGTACGCAATTAGCAAGTATTCAACAGGTGAGCGATATATTATCGCCAGCCGTTGCGGTCTCGTTTGCGTTGTTGGGGTTATTTCCTTTATTTGCCAAAGCATTACCGGGCATTATTCGCAGATATAAGGTGTTAAAGGCCTACAAAAAGCCCGAATCGTTTGATTACAACTTGATTGTGATTGGCGGCGGTTCAGCGGGTTTAGTTAGTTCCTATATTGCGGCGGCGGTAAAAGCGAAGGTATTACTCATTGAAAAAGACAAGATGGGCGGTGATTGTTTAAACACAGGCTGTGTACCGTCAAAATCATTGATTAAGTCATCACGCTTTTTAGCCGATTTAACCCGCAGTGAACGTTATGGAATTAAAAGTGCATCGGCAGAATTTGATTTTGCGGAAATAATGGAACGAGTGTCGTCTGTTATTACGCAAATTGAACCGCACGATTCAGTAGAACGTTATACGGATTTGGGTGTTGAATGCTTGCAAGGTAACGCTCGTGTGGAATCACCTTGGGAAGTAACCGTAAATGGCAAGACCCTGAGCACGCAAAACATTATTATTGCCACAGGCGCTAGGCCACGTGTGCCGAAGATTGAAGGATTAGATAAGGTTCGTTATTACACGTCAGATACCATTTGGTCGTTACGTGAGCGACCTAAACACTTGTTAGTTGTTGGCGGCGGGCCGATAGGTTGTGAATTAGGCCAGAGCTTTAATCGCTTGGGTTGTCAGGTCACTCTTGTTGATATGGCTGATAGGTTAATGGGGCCAGAAGATGAAGATGCATCGTTATTGCTCACACAACAATTAGAGGCTGAGGATGTTGAATTACAACTCAGCCATTCTATCGAATCGTTTAGTGTTGAGGGCGACAAGCAAATGGTCGCGTTAAAATCGACGACTGGTGAAATACAGCATGTTGAATTTGATGCCGTGTTGTTCGCGATAGGGCGTGTAGCAAATATTAGCGATTTTGGGCTGGAAGAGCTAGATGTTCAAACAACACGCTCTGGAACAATAGAGGTTGATAAATACATGCGCACCAGCGTGCCCACTATTTATGCCTGTGGTGATGTGGCTGGGCCATATCAATTCACCCATACCGCAGCACATTATGCTTGGTATAGCGCAGTGAATAGTTTGTTTGGTGATGTGTGGCGTTTTAAGGCGGACAATAGGGTGATTCCCAGAGTAACGTTCACCGACCCGGAAATTGCCAGTGTGGGATATAACGAGCAATCAGCCAGTGCGGCTGGGCTAGTCGTTGAAACCACTGTGTTTCAATTAGATGAATTAGACCGTGCAATTGTTGATGGCAAGACCGACGGTTTTATTAAAGTGTTGACGCCTGTCGGCAAAGATAAAATATTGGGTGTTAGCATTGTTGGTGAACATGCGGGTGAAATGCTGCCCGAGTTTGTATTGGCGATGAAGTATGGCTTAGGTCTGAATAAAATACTGGGTACGATTCACGCCTACCCTACTTGGGCTGAAGCGAATAAATATACTGCGGGTGTTTGGAAGAAAAATCACGCACCTAAAAAACTATTAGCGCTACTTGAGCGTTATCATTTAGCCAAACGAAAATAGCAAACACGTATGCATGCCACGCTACCAAAATTAAAACAGACAGATTTTCCGGCTATAAAGAGGGGAGTGCTTGATACATTGCAAGTTAACTTAGGTTACTTATGTAACTTGTCGTGTTTACACTGCCACGTTAATGCAGGGCCAACCCGTAAAGAGTTGATGGACAAGGCAACGATTGATCACTTGTTCGAGTTTATCGACCAACAAAACATTAAAACGTTAGATTTAACGGGCGGTGCGCCAGAAATGAATCCGCATTTTGAATATGTTGTTACCGAAGCGGTTAAGCGCGGTTTAACAATCATTGACCGATGTAACTTAACCATATTAGAAGAGCCAGGTTACGAGCGCATGGCAAAATTCATGGCTGATAACAAGGTGCAAATTGTTGCTTCATTGCCGTGTTATTCAAGTGATAACGTGGATGCGCAACGCGGCAATGGGGTGTTTGATAATAGTATTACGGCACTGCAGAAACTCAATGCCTTAGGGTATGGAAAAGAATTAGATCTAAGTTTGGTTTACAACCCGCAAGGTGCGCAGCTCCCACCAAATCAAGAAGCGTTGGAGCTTGAATATAAACAACATTTATTTGATAACTTCGGTATTGTCTTTAATAGTTTATTAACCATAACTAATATGCCGATAAAGAGATTTGGAAGTACGCTCATATCAAAAGGAACTTTTGATGAGTATATGGACTTGCTGAAAGCATCTTATCAATCTGTAAACCTTGATAATTTGATGTGTATGAGTATGTTAAGTATTGATTGGCAAGGCTTTGTTTACGACTGCGACTTTAATCAAATGTTGGAATTACCCGCCGGTGTTAATGGTACTAAAACACATATTTCTGACTGTTTAGATACAGACTTTAATAAACAAACAATAACAATAGCCGACCATTGCTATGGATGTACCGCAGGTAGCGGCTCCAGCTGTGGTGGTTCACTAACATAAGGATAAATCATGGACATGAAAGACAGCGTAGTTGAACGATATACCGAAGGCGCAGAAGCGGTACAGCCTGCGCTCTGTTGCCCAGTGGATTACGATGCCACATTATTGGCGATGTTACCCAAAGAGGTCATTGAAAAAGACTACGGCTGTGGAGACCCATCACGTTACGTTCAAGAGGGTGATGTGGTATTGGATTTAGGTTCGGGCTCTGGAAAAATTTGTTATATGGCGGCGCAGTTAGTAGGCGATTCAGGCCGTGTAATAGGCGTGGATATGAACGATGAAATGTTAGCGCTGGCTAGAAAGTATCAGCCTGAAATGGCGGGAAAGCTTGGTGGCGATAAAGTAAGTTTTGTTAAAGGCCAAATTCAGGACTTATCACACTCCTTAGATAACCCAGATAGCAGTGAACCAATGATTGCTGATAACTCAGTAGATTTAGTGTTATCGAACTGTGTGCTTAATCTGGTGAACGATAGTGATAAAAAACAGTTGGTTGAGGAAATATTTCGCGTAGTAAAGCCGGGTGGGCGTATTGCGATGTCCGATATCGTCGCCGATGAAGCTATACCTGAGCACTTAAAAGCTGACCCAGAATTATGGTCAGGCTGTATCTCAGGTTCATTTTTAGAAGATGAGTTTTTAGAAAGTTTCAAACAAGCGGGCTTTAGAGCGGTTAAGTGCGATAAGTGGGACGCAGAGCCGTGGCAAGTGGTTGAAGGTATCGAATTCCGCTCGGTAACGATAACCGCGGTTAAAGGCGAAGATGTGGCGTGTATTGATAAAGGCCATGCGGTTATTTACAAAGGCCCGTATGCTGAAACAACAGACGATGAAGGTCACGTGTTTTATCGGGGCAAACGTATGGCCGTATGTGAACGCACGTATAATTTCTTAACGAGCGGACCGTACAACGACGATTTTATTGGCATTAGTCCTGCTCAACAAACAGAAGGCCAAGCTTGGTGTGCGCCTACTGGTACAGTAAGGCCTGCGAGTGAAACGAAAGGTGGTATTCACGGTAATGCTAAAGTAGGTGGTAGCTGCTGTTAATGCCGGTCCTATCAATTGTTATACCAACGCTGAATGAAGCAGAAACATTGCCTGAAACATTAATGGTCTTACAAGCTGTTAGAAAACAAGGTGTTGAAATAATAATGGTTGATGGCGGTAGTACTGACAATACAAGTGAAATAGCTGATGGTCTTGTTGATAAGTTTATGTTTTCGCCGACAGGGCGTGCTGCCCAATTAAATAAAGGCGCTGAAGTGGCGGAAGGGCAGTTCTTGTTGTTTTTACATGCTGATACCCTTGTGCCTGAAGCGGGCATAATGCAAATTATAAGTAACATGCGTCAACAAGATAAACGTTGGGGTAGGTTTGACGTTAAGTTGAATGGTAAGCATATAGCTTACCGAGTGATAGAGAAGATGATGAATATCCGTTCTTGTTTGACAGGAATTGTGACAGGTGACCATGCCATGTTCGTATCAAAAAACCTTTTTGAACAAGTAGGTCGTTATCCTGACATTCAGTTGATGGAAGACATCGCGCTCAGTAAGAAATTAAAGAAACACACATCACCGATTTGTTTAAAAGCCAACGTAGTTACATCTGTTAGACGGTGGCAAGCGTTTGGTATTTATAAAACAGTCTGGTTAATGTGGTCTCTAAGATTACGGTATTTCTTTAATGCCGACCCCAGTGAGTTATCAAAAATGTACCGGTGACTTAGCATCTCTAAAGTAATCTTTTGATTAATAAATTTTCAAGTTTTTCTAAAACACGTTGGTCTGTAATCGGCTTATTGTCATTATTAGTAATAAAAAAGATATCTTCAGCTTGTGATCCTATCGTCGCGACTTTTGCATTACGGATATTGATGTCACATAAGCTAAAACACTCGCCAATGGTTGATAAAACACCGGGTTTGTCATCTGTGACAATTTCCATGATAGTGAATCTATTGTTTGGGTCTATGCTAAATTTAACAGTTGTTTCGGTGTCAAAGTGTTTCGTTTGACGTGATTTGTGTCTATCGACAGATAATGAGGTGTTTTCTGGATTAAGTATATTTTGCTTTAGCGTGTTTGCAATTGATTGCTCTCGGGCTAAGTCAGGAATCGGCTCACCATTGCTCTCAAGAACATGAAAGCTGACAAGGGCAATATTTTTATCAGTTGTAATGATACGGGCATCTAATATGTTTAGTCCTAATTGGTCAAGTGTTGCCGTGCAAACGGCGAACATGCCGCGTTGATCTTGTGAATACACAAATATTTCAGCGCCACCTCGTTGTGTTTGTGGACGAATAAGTACCATAGGTATGTCATCATCAGAACAGGACGCAATGGATAATGTATGCCAGACGCTGTCATCCACTGTAAATCTTGAAAAGTAATCTTTATCGATCCCGCTCCATATTTTATTTATTTGCTGGTCACTTAGCCCATGTGCATTAAGTTTTAAGCGGGCTTCGTGCTGCATATTTTGGGTTTCGTCTTGGTTGTCTAAAGGCGAATTAAGGCCGCGACGTAATGCTTTTTGAGTATTGGTGTATAGCTCTTTTAACAACGTGGCTTTCCAGTCATTCCATAAGTTTGGATTAGTCGCCCTCATATCGGCAACTGTCAAAAGGTACAAGTAATCAAGATATTCTAAACTGCCAATTTTACTGGCAAACTTATGGATAATTGAAGGGTCGTTAATATCTTTCTTTTGAGCGGTCATCGACATGATTAAATGGTGCTCTACTACCCAGCCAACTAATGTAGTGTCATATTCGTTATAGTTGTGTTGTTGGCAAAACTTTATCGCGTCAATTTTCCCCAATGTGGCGTGATTTCCGCCGCGCCCCTTTGCAATATCATGAAAAAGCCCAGCCAAGTAAAGCAGTTCTGGTTTTTGAATATGTTTATAGACCTCGTTGCAATGTGGCAATTCTTCTTTGTGTTTATCTAGGGCAAAGCGGCGTAGGTTTCTAATAAGAAACAATGTATGTTGGTCTACGGTATAAGCATGAAACAAGTCGTATTGCATACGGCCAATAATATCTTCGAAAGCAGGAATGTAAGCGCCTAACACACCGTATCGATTCATTCGCCTAAGTTGGTGCGTAATACCATGCGGGTGACGAATAATGTCTAAAAATATTTTATGTGATTGTTTGTTCTGCCTAAAGTCAGCATCAATTAAATGTAGGTCTTCGCGAATTTGACGAATAGTGCCTGACCGTACGCCTTCAATATTTGGAAGTTTTTGTATTTTGAAGAAGATGTTGAGTAAATCGGTAGGGGTGTTTTTGAACGTGTCAGGGTGGGTGATTTCAATACCCTTGTTGACGACGCGAAAAGATTCGTTGATGGGTGTTATGTCAAACGTTTTGTTTTCCATTGCTTCATTGAAGACTTGAAGTATCAGCTCATTGATTCTTTCTAAATCCATGACAGTTTGATAATACAACTGCATGAAGCTTTCAACAGCGAGGTTGTTTTCGCCATCTTCAAAATCAAACATAAGCGCCAAGTCTTTCTGATAGTCAAACAACAGGCGGTTTTCAGGCTTGTTGGCTAAAGAATGCAACGCGAAACGAACCTGCCAAAGAAACTTTTGGCCTTTAATTAAAGTTCTATATTCATTTTTAGTTAAGAAGGCATGGTTTACAAGCTCCCCTAACGAGTTAGAGTCAAAGTAACGTTGCGTTATCCACTGTATATTCTGAATGTCACGTAAGCCGCCGGGGCCTTCTTTCATATCAGGTTCAAGGTTGTAAGCGGTATCTCCAAACTTTAGATGGCGGGTGGTTTGTTCTTTTACTTTGGCGTGGAAAAAGTCAACAGAAGGCCAAATTTTTTCAGCGGATGTTTGTGCTTTCATCTCGGCGAATAAAGGTTCTGAACCGGTTATTAAACGTGATTCCATCAAGTTAGTTATGGTGGTTATATCTTCCTTTGCTTGCTCTATGCAGTCGTCAATTGTTCGAACGCTCAGTCCAGGTTTAAGACCAATGTCCCATAAAAAAGTAGAAAACAGTTCGAGGCTTGATTTGTATTTTTCGAAGGACTCTTCCTCAAATATAATTAATAAATCTATATCGGAATAGGGGTGTAATTCTGCTCTACCGTAACCGCCGGTTGCTACAAGGGCTAAGCCGCTTAAATTTACGCCAATTATAGATCGCCAACAATCTGTGAGTACTTGATCGATATGGCTACTTCTGCCTTCCAATAAATCTTCGATCCCATTCCCAGACTCAAAACATTCATAAAGTTTGATTTGGTGAGAGTGTAAATCTGCTTTAATCTCGCCAATTGACGGCAATATGTGATTTGGACTATTGAGCTCGCTCACGGCTAAAAAATATCCGTCGGAATATGGTCGGCTTCAATAATTTCTTCTTCACGTAAGGTGAAAATTTCAAAGCCTGTCGCAGTGACGGCTAATGTGTGTTCAAACTGCGCAGAAAGTGTTCGATCTTTTGTAACCACCGTCCAATCATCGGATAACATTTTCACATGACGTTTGCCGGCGTTAACCATAGGCTCAATGGTGAAGGTCATGCCCTCTTCAAGAACAGTGCCCGTATCTGGTTTGCCATAATGTAATACTTGAGGGTCTTCGTGAAAGACTCGGCCAATGCCGTGGCCACAATATTCACGAACAATAGAGTACTTTCTTTTTTCTGCATACTGTTGAATGGCATGGCCTATGTCACCTAACTTTGCACCGGGTTTTACCATGCTAATACCTAAATACATGGATTTTTGGGTGGTTTCTATTAAGCGTTTTGCCAAGATACTGGGCTGCCCAACAACAAACATTCTGCTGGTATCACCATGAAATTCATCTTTAATAACGGTGATATCAATATTAATAATATCGCCATTTTTAAGTTTTTTATGATTAGGAATGCCGTGACACACTTGATGATTAACAGATGTGCAAATAGATTTAGGGAAACCGTGATAATTTAACGGAGCAGGTATGGTCTTTTGGATGTTAACCATATAATTATGGCAAATCTGATCAAGTGCTTCTGTCGTTACACCGGCAATGACATGTTCTCCAATCATATTGAGTACATCAGCCGCTAATTTACCGGCTATGCGCATTTTCTCTAATTCTTCGGGCGTTTTAATATTGATGGCCATATGATTCGCTTAAGTCTGTAGTAAGGGTTAAAATGAACGATTATACCGGTTTAAATTGTCGTTATCATTGATATATGGTATAAAGCATCGCCGATTTTGGCACAACGATCACATGCATCAGCACATCCGGTAGGGTGCTTGAGAAATCAGGTTACCGTTTGGGATGCTTGGTAGTTAACAACCCGAGTCTTTTCAGTAAAACTGAAAGGCTATAACAATAGGAAAAATATGTCTAATATAACAATGCGTGAAATGCTTGAAGCTGGTGTACATTTTGGTCACCAAACAAGATACTGGAACCCTAGAATGGCCCCTTACATATATGGTGAGCGTGGCAAAATACATATCATTAACTTAGAAAAAACATTACCTCTATTTAATGATGCATTAAATTTCATTAATAATTTAGCGGCTAAAAAAGGCACTATATTATTTGTAGGAACAAAAAAATCTGCGCGTAAAACAGTTTCTACTGAAGCAAAACGTTGCAATATGCCATTTGTTGATCACCGCTGGTTAGGTGGTATGTTGACTAACTTTGGTACGATTAAAAAATCTATCAATAGACTTAAAGAGCTTGAAACAATGCGTGAAGACGGTAGCTTAAATCGTTTTAGCAAAAAAGAAGGCCTTAAGTTTATGCGTCAACTAGAAAAGCTAGAACGTAGCGTTGGTGGTATTAAAGAGTTGAAAGGCCCACCTGATGCAATTTTTGTATTAGACGTAGGCTATGAAAAAATTGCTGTAAAAGAAGCAAAAAAACTGGGCATTCCAGTTATTGGTATTGTTGATTCAAATAACAAACCTGATCTAATAGATTACGTTATTCCTGGTAATGATGATTCTATTCGTGCATTGACGTTGTACTGCCAAAGTGTTGCAGGTTCAATTCTTGAAGGTAAAGCTAGTATTATTAAGGAACTAATTAGCGATAAAGAAGTAGCTAAGGCCGTTTCAAAAAAACCAAGCAAACCTGCAGTAAAAGTAGAAAAAAAAGTAAAAGCTGAACCTGCTGCAACAAAAGATTAAGCGCTACTTTTTTAAAAAGTATAAACGCCTCCGATTGGGGGCGTTTTTATAAAGACTAACAAAGTGGCGATGGTGCTGCTTTCAATAAAGCTTATATCCTTCGGGTATAAATTACAGATAATAGAAATAGAGGCAAAGAAATGAGCATAACAGCTGCAATGGTGAAAGAATTACGTGAAAGAACAGGCTCCGGCATGATGGAGTGCAAAAAAGCGTTGGTTGAAACAGAAGGTGACTTGGAGCTGGCGATTGAAAACATGCGTAAATCGGGCATGGCAAAAGCAGATAAAAAAGCGGGCCGTATTGCTGCAGAAGGTCTTATAGCCATTGCAACATCAGGTGATGGTTCTAAAACGTCAGTTGTTGAAATAAACAGCGAAACTGATTTTGTCTCGAAAGGTGATGACTTTATCGATTTTACCCAAGCTGTAGCAAATACTGTTGTTAATAATGATGTGGCGGATGTTGAATTATTAAATGCTACTCAAGTTACAGGTGAGTCTGTAAGCGTTGATGAGAAACGTCGCCAGTTAATTGCCAAAGTCGGCGAAAATATTAATGTAAGGCGTTTTAAAACAATTGAAACGAATGGAACAATTGTTGGTTCGTATAAGCACGGTATTAAAATTGGTGTTCTAGTGGAGCTTGAAGGTGGAAGTGTTGAGTTGGCGAAAGATATAGCGATGCATATTGCGGCTATTAAACCAATATGTATTTCTGAAGATGAAGTGCCTGCTGAAGAAATTGCGAAAGAAAAAGAAATCTTCAAAAGCCAAGCTGCTGAAAGTGGCAAGCCAGCAGAAATTATCGAAAAAATGATTGTTGGAAAGGTTAAAAAATTCTTGAAAAGTGTTACCTTACTTGGCCAGCCTTTCGTTAAAGATGGCGATGTGACAGTTGAGCAGTTGTTGAAATCAAACAATGCATCAGTTAAATCATTCGTGCGTTTTGAAGTGGGCGAAGGTATTGAGAAAAAAGAAGAGGATTTTGCAGCTGAAGTGATGGCTCAAGTACGAGGCGAATAATAAATGACAAAACTAGCGTATAAACGGATACTGCTAAAACTAAGTGGAGAAGCCCTTATGGGTGACTCTGCTGGTGGTATTGATGGGGCAACAGTTCTTCGATTAGCCGAGGAAGTCAAAGAGCTCTGTGATTTAGGCGTTGAAGTTGGTCTGGTTATTGGTGGTGGTAATATTTTACGTGGGTCTGAGGTGGCATCTGATGTTCTAGGGCGTGTAACTAGTGATCATATGGGGATGTTGGCGACAGTGATTAATGCACTGGCGATGCAAGACTCACTAGAGTCACTAGGCCAGTCAGTAAGAGTCATGTCTGCACTGCAAATTAATCAGGTTTGTGAAGATTTTAAGCGACGCAGGGCGATACGCCATATGGAAAAAGGCCGCGTTGTTATTTTTGCAGCGGGTACAGGTAACCCATTCTTTACGACCGATTCAGCTGCAAGCCTTAGAGGCATCGAAGTTGATGTGGATTTGCTCATCAAGGCAACAAAAGTGGACGGCGTGTATTCAGATGACCCCATGACCAATCCGGACGCTGAGTTTTATCCTTCAATTAGTTTTGACGATGCAATTGATAAACGTTTGAATGTGATGGATGCAACAGCGTTAGTGCTTTGTCGTGATCACCAATTGAAACTACGCGTTGTTAATATTTTCGACAAAGGCGCGATTAAGCGTGTTGTTGGCGGTGAAGATATCGGGACACTTGTCCAATAATTATATAGAGAAAACTATGATTGAAGATATTGAAAAAGATTCAAATGTTCGTATGAGAAAGTCGGTAGAGGCTTTTCAAAAAGCGTTAACGAAAATCCGTACGGGGCGTGCACACCCTAGTTTATTGGAAGATATCGTTGTTTCATATTACGACGTAGATACGCCGCTTAATCAAGTCGCGACGGTTAATATTGAAGATGCGAGAACATTGTCAATAATGCCCTGGGAAGCAACGATGATTGGGCCTGTTGAAAAGGCCATTATGAAGGCCGATCTTGGTTTAAACCCTGTTACTGCAGGTAATGTTATTCGTGTGCCTATGCCACCTTTAACAGAAGAAAGGCGTAAAGATTTAGTAAAAGTTGTTCGTAATGAAGCGGAGAATGCGAAAATTGCTATTCGTAATATTCGACGCGATGCTAATTCAGAATGTAAAGAAGCGCTTAAAGAAAAAATGATCACTGAAGACGAGTTGCGTACTGGCGAAGACAAAATCCAAAAAGTCACTGATCTTCAAGTTAGAGAAGTCGATAAGCTTTTAGAAGTTAAAGAAAAAGATTTAATGTCAATGTAGTTAGAGTTAACGACCCATAGTTAATCGCTATGATTGAACGTAAGAACTTTATTTTACTTTGATACTAAAAGGAATTTACTTTGTCAGAGAACAGTATTAGCCCTAATATCCCGCGTCACATAGCCATTATTATGGATGGTAATGGCCGTTGGGCAACTAACAAAGGTAAATCAAGAACCTTTGGACATAAGGCGGGTGTGGGGGCTTTAAAGAAAACAATAGAATCGTGTGTTTCCAAAAACGTTAACGTATTAACTGTATTCGCCTTTAGTAGTGAAAATTGGCAACGGCCTCGCAAAGAGGTTGATGTGTTGATGGCGCTATTTGCATCGACATTAGATACTCAAGTAAAAAAACTGCATAAAAACAATATCTGTTTGAAGATCATTGGTGATACAACAGCATTCTCTGTTTCTTTACAAAAGAGAATTATCAAGGCGCAAACGCTTACCGAAAACAATACTGGTTTGACATTAGTCATTGCGGCTAATTACGGTGGAAAATGGGATGTAGAGCAAGCAGTAAAAGCGATGCTTGATGCGTCTCATCATCAAAAGCTCGATCAGGCGCAATATGCTGATTTAAATATTAATGATTTTTTGAGTACGGCCGGTATTATTGAACCTGATTTATTTATTCGGACAGGTGGTGATCACCGAATCAGTAATTTCTTATTATGGCAACTAGCGTATTGTGAATTATATTTCACGGATGTTTTATGGCCTGATTTTGATGAGAGTGAATTTGATTTGGCTATTCAAGATTTTTCTAACAGGCAACGAAGGTTTGGCAAAACAGGTGAGCAAGTTACAGATAAAGCCACGTCTAACAAGTCGTAAACTAATTAGTATATAGTCACTAAATTTCTTTAAAATAATATAATGAATTCTTTAGTCAAAAGGTTAATAACGGCAGCACTTCTTATTCCTGTCGTTGTTTGGCTGGTTTTATATTCAACTGACATAACCTTCTTGAGTGTATTAAGTGTGATTGTTTTTATTGGCGCGTACGAATGGGCCTCACTATCTGGAATTAAAAATAGGTTATTAAAAGCACTCTACTCTGTTACATGTTTGGTGATAGCGGTTGCGAGCGTTTATTTAAATACTGAATCACATCAATTGATCATGTATCTCATGCTGGGGTTTTGGTTAATAACCGTTGTCATGCTTATTACTATCCCAAATGTGTTGATGGAGGTTAACGCTAACGTTGTAATACTATCTTTATTAGGTGCCGTTATAATTAGTTCGACTTGGCTTTCTTTATATTTACTTCGCATTAGCTTTACGGACGGTAATTCATTATTAATGTATCTATTATTGTTAATATGGATTGCGGATAGTGGTGCATACTTTGCTGGTAGGGCGTTTGGTAGACATAAGCTTGCACCTGTGATTAGTCCGGGGAAATCAATTGAAGGTGTTTTAGGCGGGCTAATAGCTTGTTTTATTTTTAGTTACTTTGCCTTGGAATATATAGGTTATTCTTCCTCAGTGGTTTTCTTAGCTATTTCTTTAACAGTTGCTTTTGTGTCAGTTTATGGTGATCTTTTTGAAAGTTTAATGAAACGAAAAGCTGGTGTAAAAGATAGTGGTTCTATACTGCCGGGACATGGTGGTGTGCTAGATAGGCTCGATAGCCTCATCGCAGCGGGCCCTTTCTTTGTTGCATGCCTTTACCTTTTTGTTCACCAATTATGAAAGGAGTCTGCATTTTAGGTTCTACCGGTTCTATTGGGGTTAGTACGTTAGACGTATTACGTTTAAACATAGATTTATATGATGTAATCGCTTTAACGGCTCACAAAAACATAGATCGATTGTACCTTCAATGTATTGAATTCAATCCGTTATACGCTGTTGTTTCAGACGAGAACTTGGCAAAACAGCTGTCTATAAAACTAAAAGAAGTTGCTTCTAAAACGACTGTATTATCTGGGCAACAAGCATTATGTGATGTGGTGAAGTTGTCGGATGTAAATATTGTTGTCGCAGCCATTGTTGGTGCAGCAGGATTGTTGCCGTGCTTAAGTGCAGCTGAATCTGGAAAGAGAATCTTGTTAGCAAATAAAGAAGCCCTGGTCGTATCTGGTGAGCTTTTTATGGACACGGTTAAATCTAATGGCGCTGAGTTGTTACCTCTGGATAGTGAACATAATGCGCTTTTTCAATGTATGCCAAGTGGTTATTTAACAGGGCAAAAAGCGGACGGTGTTCAAAAGTTAATATTAACAGCATCTGGCGGGCCTTTTTTAAATACAACTATTGCTAATCTTAAGAGCGTGACGCCTGAGCAAGCTTGTGCCCACCCAAACTGGTCAATGGGTAAAAAAATATCCGTTGATTCTGCAACGATGTTGAATAAGGGCTTCGAGGTCATTGAGGCAAGTTATTTATTTAATACGCCCGCTACTGACATTGATGTTGTCATTCACCCGCAAAGCATTGTTCACTCGCTTGTCGATTATAAAGACGGGTCTGTATTAGCCCAGCTGGGGAATCCAGATATGAAGACACCTATAGCACATGCGCTTGCTTGGCCTAACCGCATCGAGAGTGGTGTAGCGCGGTTGGATTTAACTAAGCATGGAACATTAACATTTTGTGAGCCAGATTTAGAGCGATTTCCTTGTTTAAAAATGGCGTTTGATGCGCTAAACGCGGGAGGTGTTATGCCTGCGATACTTAATGCTGCCAATGAGGTTGCTGTTGATTCATTTCTACAAGGTAGGTTGTCGTTTGCTAATATTTCAAACGTTATAGAGCGTGTTATGAACAGTATGGAAAATCAAGCAGCAGATTCAATTGAAAAAATCCTACAAATTGATGGTTTGGCTCGCCATGAAGCATCAACGTTGGTTGAGACTATTTAATGAGTATCATTATTTCAATCTTATCATTTGTGGTTGCATTGGGTATTTTGGTGACCGTCCATGAGTTTGGCCACTTTTGGGTGGCTAGACGATGTGGTGTGAAAGTTCTTCGTTTTTCTGTTGGTTTTGGTAAACCCCTTTTGAGTTTTTATAGAAAGAATGATCCAACAGAATATGTCATCGCAGGTATTCCATTGGGCGGTTATGTAAAAATGTTAGATGAGTCTGAGTCAACAGTAGAATACCATGAGAAACATATGGCATTTAACAATAAAACCCTCACTCAAAGAATATTGGTGGTACTAGCTGGCCCAGCGTTTAATTTTATTTTTGCAATACTGGCTTTTTGGTTAATTTTAACGATGGGCGAAAATGGCTTAAGGCCAGTTATTGGAGAGCTAGATAAAACAGGCATTGCAATAGAGTCTGGATTAGAAATTGGTGATGAAATTACAGCAGTAAATGATCATCCGGCAACTATTTGGCGTGTCGCTAACGGACTCATCTTAAGTGAACTTTTAGATTCAGGTTCCGTAAAGGTAACAGTGCTTAAACCGGGTGGGAATATTGAAAAAAGACGCCTATCTTTTGGTGACGACTTGTCAATTGAGCCTGAATTGTTAAATAAACGTGTTGGAATAAGCCCGCAAGTGCCGCCTTTATTGCCTGTTTTAAACGAGGTGCTTAAAGGCGAAGCAGCTGATAAAGCAGGTTTAAAAAAAGGCGATATGATTTTATCAGTTGGCGAAAAACCTGTTTCAAGTTGGGCTGATTGGGTAAAGGTAACTCGGTCTAGTCCAAACATTAAGCTACCCATTAAAGTTGAACGGAAAGGGATGGTCATTTCAACGGATGTAACGCCAGCTGAAGTGGAAGAAGGTGGTGAGGTTTTCGGACGAATAGGTGCATCTGTGTATATCGACGAGTCCATTAATGAGCAATTCACTACGGAGTATTCTTTAGGCCCTTTGGATGGAATTGTTGAAAGTGTTCGATTAACAACGCATTACTCTGTGCTGACGCTAAAAATGATTGGTCGTATGTTGATTGGTACAGCATCCGTTGAAAACTTGAGTGGCCCAATTAGTATTGCTAAGTACGCAGGCCAAACAGCATCTTTTGGGTTGATACCTTTTTTAAAATTTCTAGCCTTCGTCAGTATAAGTTTAGGTGTAATGAATCTTTTGCCTATCCCAATGTTAGATGGTGGCCATTTGCTTTTTTATATTATTGAAGGTATTCGGGGTAAAGCGTTGTCCGAACAAGTCATGCAAATGTCTATGCGGGTTGGTATGTCAGTTCTGTTCGCTGTCATGATATTAGCGGTGTTTATTGATTTGAACCGCTTTTTAACATAAATGCATATAAAAGATTGAGTAGGTGTGGTGATTTACTTATACTTCACTATCTAGATTAAGTTATGTTTTCTAAGGTATTCCAACTGTAATGAAAAAAATCAGCGCGTTATTATTGTTTGCCGTTCTGCTATTCTCGAACGCAGCCCTAGCGATAGAGCCATTTATTGTTAAAGATGTAAAAGTTAATGGTTTGCAGCGTATAACTGCAGGTGCTGTATTTAACGCGTTAACAGTAAAAGTCGGTGAACAATTTACAGATGCAAAGTCTGAAAATGTTATTCGAGACCTTTTTCGAATGGGTTTTTTTAAGAACGTTGAAGTCAGTGAAAACAATCAAACGCTAATCATTGATGTTGTTGAGCGTCCGGCCATTACCAGTATTGATATTGAAGGTAATGATGATATTGAATCCGAAACGTTACTGGAAGCATTTAAAGATGTCGGGTTGGCTATAGGCCAAGTGTTTAACCCATTAGTGCTAGATAAAGTTAAAAACGAACTGTTAACCCAATATTATAATAACGGCAAATACTCTGCGACAGTTGATGCTAAGGTTACTAAATTAGAAAGAAACAGAGTGTCTGTATTACTAGAGGTAGAAGAAGGGTCTGCTGCGAGTATTAAAAAGATTAATGTGGTGGGTAATAAAGCGTATACAGACGAAGAAATTCTAAAAGATTTTGAGTTAACTGGCCCTACGCTTATTTCGTTTTATACCAACAGCAATCAATATTCAAAGCAAAAACTATCAGCGGATTTAGAGCGCTTAAATTCTTTTTATCAAGACCGAGGTTATATCAATTTTAAAGTTGATTCTACTCAGGTTACTATCAGTCCTGATAAGCAAGGTATTTTCATAACCATAAATGTCAATGAAGGTAACGTCCATACGGTAAATGAAGTTAAGTTAGCTGGTGAACTTATTCTTGCGCCTGATAAATTAATACCGTTTGTTCTTGTTCAGCCAGGGGATGTGTTTTCTAGAAAGAAATCGACGGAGACATCCGAAAACATCTCTACGATCCTTGGTCATAATGGGTATTCATTTGCGAACGTAAATATGATTCCTGAAATTGATGATAAAGCATCAACGGTAAAGATCACTTTTTTTGTTGATCCTGGCAAAAAGGTCTATGTACGCCGTGTCATTATGGAAGGTAATACAAAAACAAGAGATGAAGTATTGCGCCGTGAAATTAGACAAATGGAAGCGTCAGCGATATCAACACTTAGCGTTGAGCATTCAAAGGCAAGGTTATCACGATTAGGCCATTTTGATGAAGTGGATGTTGAGACCCCCGCCGTTCCTGGAACAACGGATCAAGTGGATGTTAAGTATACAGTCTCGGAAAAATCATCAGGTAATATACTGGCAGGTGCAGGTTTCTCGCAATCTCAAGGGCTCGTGTTAAACGCGAGTATTAGTCAGAATAACTTTTTGGGAACTGGCAAGCGTGTCAGCGCAAGTTTCAACAACAGTGCTGTAAACACTATCTATAGCCTTGGTTATACGAATCCTTATTACACAGTAGATGGTGTTAGCCGTGGATACAATTTAAGTTACAGAACAACTGATTCAGACGAGGCGAACACAGCATCTTATACAACGGATTCATTTAATGCGGGTGTTAACTTTGGTTTTCCGCTGAATGAAACAGATAAGATTGGATTAGGCATAGATCTTGAATTTACTGAAATAGACCTTGGCTTTACTCCGTTAGAAGCTAATAGGCTGATAAATGGACAAATTGCCAATTTTGTTTTAGATAATGGTGATTCATATACGAATTTAAAAGTATCTGGTGCCTGGGGCACTGATAATAGGAATAGGGCTGTTTTTGCTACAAGGGGTGGCTCTAAAAGATTGTCTGGAGTGTTTACATTCCCTGGTTCAGATCTCGAGTTTTATAAGATTTCATACAACCAAAAACAATATATACCGATTACTCGGCATACAACGCTCTATTTGAACGCCGACTTTGGCTTTGGTGATTCGTATGGTGATGCAGAAGAATTACCGTTCTTTGAGAATTATTTTGCTGGTGGCAAGGGCTCTGTTAGAGGGTTTACAGATAATACACTGGGCCCTAGGGATATCTTTAATGACCCTGTTGGTGGTAGTGTGAAATTGGTCGGTAATGCAGAGTATATTTTCCCTGTTCCTTTCGCAGCAGAAAGCAAAACAGTTAGATTGAGTGCATTTATTGATGCAGGTAATGTTTATGATGACGAAGTGGATTTAGGTGAGTTAAGATACTCAGCGGGTGTTTCAGCTAAATGGTTGTCACCATTTGGGGCACTGTCGTTTAGTTTAGCAACCGCTTTAAATGATGAAGAGAATGATGAACTTCAGGCTTTCCAATTCTCATTTGGTTCGGGTATATAAGTTTTTATTTAGTAGGAGATTACATTGAAAAAAGTAACATACATATTAGCGTTAAGTTTATTTATTGTTTTATTTACAAACTTATCAGTAGCAGCTGATATAAAAATTGGTGTTGTTAACAGCGCTAGAATTATGGCTAAAGCGCCACAAGCCGGCAAGGCAACGGCTGCATTAGAGAAAGAATTTGCACCGCGCCAAAAACGTTTAATTGCTACGCAAAAAGAGATTAAAAAATTAGATGAAAAATTAGCTAGGGACGCTAAACTAATGAGCGAAACTGAAAGTCGTAAATTGCAACGAACTGTTCTTGAAAAAAAGCGTGATTTAAAACGTGATCAAGAAGAATTTCGTGAAGATTTTAACCTAAGAAGAAATGAAGAGCTCACAAAAATTCAACGGATTATTGGTGAAGCGATTAAAGCCCTAGCAGAAGCAGAAAAATACGACTTGGTTCTTGCAGATGGCGTTATTTTTGCGAGTAAAACAGTTGATATAACAGGTAAAGTATTACAACGTTTGTCTAAATAATTAGCAAATAGAGTGTTGGTGGATATTACACTCAAGGCGCTTTCTGAAGAAATAGGCGCGGAACTAAAAGGCGATGGTAGGCATATTGTTAATGGTTGTGCGACCTTGACTGATGCAAACAAACAGCAACTGTCTTTTATTTACAATAAAAAATACACACCTGCATTGTTATCTACCAATGCAGGTGTTGTTGTTTTATCTGAGGATTATGCGGACGATTGCCCAACTAATGCGTTGATTGTAGATAATCCTTATCTAGCTTACGCACAAGCAGCAACAATCTTACATTCCTCTAATGTTAACGAACGGTCTGTTCACCCGACAGCTGTGATTGCTGAAACAAGTGTCATGCCAACATCTTGTTACATTGGTCCACATGTTATTATTGCTGACAATGTTCAGATCGGTGAAGGGTGTTCAATTGGAGCTGGGGTTATTATTGGAGAAGGCGTTAAAATTGGTGATGATGCTCAACTATTTGCTAATGTCACACTCTGTAACCAAGTTAATATTGGTCACCGGGTAATTGTTCATCCAGGTGCCGTTATTGGCAGTGATGGATTTGGTTTGGCTCCCAAACCAAATAAACAAGGTTGGCAAAAAATCCCTCAAATTGGCTCAGTACTGATTGGCGACGATGTTGAAATTGGTGCGAATACAACCATTGATCGCGGCGCATTAGAAGATACAATTATTGGTAATGGCGTTAAAATAGACAATCAAGTAATGATTGCACATAATGTAAGTATTGGCGATCACACTGCTATTGCTGGTTGTGCTGGAATTGCTGGTAGCACGACCATAGGCAAGCATTGTACGCTGGCTGGTGGTGTGGGGCTTGTAGGGCATATTAGTATTGCTGATGGAGTGCATATAACCGGCATGACGATGGTGACGCATTCAATAAAAGAATCTGGAGCATATTCATCAGGCACGCCTTTTCAAAAGAACAGTGATTGGTTGAAGAATGCAGTACGTTTTAAACAACTAGATAGATTGTCCAGAAAAATTAATCAAGTATTAAAAAAATGAAGGGTATAAATGGAACACGATGATGTAAGAAGAGTAATGGAGTTCCTGCCGCACCGTTATCCTTTTTTGATGATTGATCGAATCGTGGAATTTGTGGAAGGGGAGCGCTTAGTTGCTCTCAAGAACGTGACGTATAACGAACCTTTTTTTACGGGACACTTTCCGCATAACCCCATTATGCCAGGTGTTATGATTTTAGAGGCCTTAGCGCAAGCTACGGGATTGCTTTCGATGAAAACGCTAGATGCCCAAGGCAAATCGTTTGGGGAATATTATTTAGTTGGTGTTGATAATGCACGTTTTAAACGATCGGTTGTACCTGGTGATCAGTTGATGTTGGAAGCTATTTTCAAGAAAAACAGGCGTAATATTTGGTCATTTAATGTTAAAGCAACAGTTGATGGCCAGTTGGTTGTATCCGCAGATATCATGTGTGCATCAAAGGAGTCTACTAAATGATTCACAGTTCAGCGATTATTGATCCAACATCGAATATTGCAGATAATGTTACTATCGGGGCTTATACCGTTATTGGTGCTAATGTTTCTATTGATGAAGGGACTGTCATTGGCCCACACGTCACTATTAATGGTACAACAACGATTGGTAAGAATAACCATATTTATCAATTTTCTTCTGTTGGTGAAGACCCACAGGATAAAAAATACGCAGGCGAGAAGTCGTTTTTGGAAATTGGTGATGAGAATATTATTCGTGAATTTACCACCATTAATCGCGGAACGATTCAAGATAAAAACACGACATCAATTGGCGACCGAAATCTATTAATGGCTTATTCTCATGTTGCTCATGACTGCGTTATTGCAAATGATGTTATTTTGGCAAACGCGGCTTCGTTAGGCGGCCATGTCCATATTGGTTCTTCAGTTATTTTAGGCGGATTTTCAATTGTTCACCAATTCTGTCAATTAGGCGAGCACAGCTTTTCAGCGATGGGAAGTGCTATAACTAAAGACGTTCCTCCCTATGTAATGGTCGGAGGTAGGCCTACTCAACCCCATGGAATTAATGTTGTTGGGCTTGAAAGAAGAGGCTTTTCTAAAGAGACAATTTTAGAAGTAAAACGGGCTTATAAAATATTATATAAATCGGGGTTGAAACTTTCAGTTGCAAGCGAACAGCTAGAAGAGAAGGCTGTGCAGATTCCAGAATTACAGGCTATGGTTGCTTTTTTAAAATCATCTAATCGTAGTATTCTTCGTTAATATTTATATTTGGTTAGGCGTAATGCTGTACTAACTGTATTTATTCAAATGTTCACCGAAAAACAAAGTGTGTTGTTATGAAAATCGCAATGGTGGCAGGAGAACATTCTGGTGACGTTCTGGGTGCCGGATTAATAGTACAATTACGAAAACATTACCCACAAGCAGTTTTTTACGGCATTGGTGGGCCAAAAATGTTGGCAGAAGGTTTTAAATCCCACTACCCTATGCATCGCTTATCTGTTTTTGGATTATTTGAAGTTCTTAAACACTTACCGGGCTTGTTAACATTACGGGCTGAGTTAACAGATACCTTATTAAACGATAAACCTGATGTTTTTATTGGGATTGATGCGCCTGATTTTAATTTAAAACTAGAACGGACGTTACACAACCGTCAAATTAAAACAGTACATTATGTAAGTCCAACGGTTTGGGCTTGGCGCCCTAAAAGAATAAAAAAACTGGTAGGTTCACTTGATGCTTTATTGTGTATCTTCCCGTTCGAAGAAGAGTATTTTAAGGATAAAAACGTCCCAGCTTTTTATATTGGCCACCCATTAGCAGATAAACTGAGTAAAGAACCTGTAACAAATAATAGCCGCGAACAGTTCGGTCTAAAAAAAGAAGATACTGTTCTAACGTTAATGCCGGGTAGTCGTTTGGGGGAAATTCAAAAACACGGATTACTGTTTCTCGAAGCCGCCAAACAATGTCAACAAACATTCGACAGCCTAAAAATTTTAGTGCCGATGCCAGATGACGCAACGGCGGATGCTTTTAGAGAGTGTTACGAACCTTATGCTGCGACGTTAGATGTCTCAATCCACGTAACCGGTGCCAGTGAGCTTATTACGGCTAGCGATGTTGTTTTGGTAGCTTCTGGGACGGCCACATTGGAGATTATGTTGTTGAATAAGCCGATGGTGGTGGCTTATAAAGTATCTCCGATGACGGCTTGGGTAATAAAAACGTTTGAAATGCTCAACATTCAGTATGTATCAATGCCAAATTTAATTGCTGGCAAAGAAGTGGTTCCTGAATTTTTGCAAGAAGCGGCAACGCCAAATAACTTATCAACACAATTAATTAAATTATTATCAAACCCTAAAATGACGAATGATATGTTAAATGAGTTTGCTAATTTAAAAGAACGGTTAACGTGTAATGCAGACTATCAAGCTGCAAAAGTTGTACATCATGTAATAGAAGGGTCCCTTGAAAAGTAACGCACTGATTGTAGGGCTTGATGAAGTTGGGCGCGGGTGTTTGTCTGGCCCCGTTATTGCCGCGGCTGTTATTTTAGATAAAAGTAAAAAAATTGATGGGTTAGCTGACTCCAAAAAATTAATAAAATCAAAACGAGAAGCGTTAGATAAGTCTATAAGACGTGATGCGATAGCTTGGTCTATAGGTCGTGCTGAAGTCTTAGAAATAGACGAAATAAATATTTTACATGCGAGTTTGTTAGCAATGAAAAGAGCCTATGAAGGCTTACTTATTAAAGCTGATTATGCGCGTGTGGATGGAATATATTACCCGGAAATAAAGGTAGATGGTGAATGTATCAAAGGGGGCGATAATTTGTTTGAAGAAATTTCAGCAGCGTCCATTATTGCGAAAGTATATCGTGATGACCACATGAATACGCTAGATGCTTTTTACTCTGGTTATGGGTTTGCTCAACATAAAGGTTACCCGACTGCGGAGCATAATAAACTACTTAAAAGTAAGGGGGTGTCAAATGTACACCGCCGTTCTTTTTCTCCTGTGAAAAGGATGCTAAATGAATAGTAATACCCCGCAATTTATTCACCTTAAAAATCATACTGAATATTCATTAGTTGATGGGTTGATACGCGTTAATTCTTTAGTTAAAGAAGCGAAAAAATTGAACATGCCGGCTGTAGCTGTCACTGATCACACTAATTTGTTTGCAACGGTAAAGTTCTATCGTTCAGCGATCGCCTCAGGTGTTAAGCCTATAGTTGGGGCTGATGTGTTGATTAAAGATACGGCCGATCAAAAGACGCCTTATTTACTCACGTTGCTGGTGCAAAATAGGGAAGGCTATTTAGGTTTATCTGAATTGATTTCAGATGCGTACCTTGATGGGCAAGAAAAGGGTATTGCATATTTAACAAGTGAACAGGTTTTATCTAAAAACGCGGGGCTGATTGCCTTATCTGGCGCAATGGATGGAGAGATTGGCCAACATCTACTAGGTAATAACCAAGATATGGCGAATAAGACACTTGAAAAATGGGTTGATGCATTTGGAAATCGCTTTTACATTGAATTGCAACGCGTAGGAAAGCAAGGCGAACAGTCATATGTTCAACAAGCAATTGAATTGGCATCAACATTTACTGTTCCTGTCGTCGCAACGAACGGAAACTGTTTTATTCGTGAAGAAGAATTTGATGCTCATGAGGCTCGGGTTTGTATTAACCAAGGCCGTGTTCTGGGTGACCCGCGGCGTGTTAAAAACCATACGCCTCAACAATATTTTAAATCGGCCGAAGAAATGCAGGCGCTGTTTGAAGATTTACCTGAAGCATTAGAAAACACAGTGCATATTGCTCAACGATGCAATATAGTACTAACATTGGGAAAGAACTATTTGCCTGATTTCCCTATTCCGGCTGGCTTAACGATAGACCAATACATCGGCAAGTTAGCTGACGAGGGTTTGCAAAAAAGAATGTCTGAAACAGCTGGTCGTATTGTTTTTGATGAAGTGACTACTCGAGTATATCAAGAGCGTTTAAAACGAGAATTAGATGTTATTTGTCAGATGGGTTTTCCTGGTTACTTTCTGATTGTTGCAGATTTTATTCAATGGGCCAAAGATAATGCCGTGCCAGTGGGGCCAGGTCGTGGTTCTGGTGCGGGCTCTATTGTCGCCTATGCGATGCGAATAACTGATATTGATCCAATCGAATTTGATTTATTATTCGAACGGTTTTTGAATCCTGAACGCGTATCAATGCCAGACTTTGATATCGATTTTTGTATGGACGGTCGAGACCGCGTCATTGAATATGTTGGCGAAAAGTATGGTCGTGACAAAGTATCTCAAATTATTACGTACGGACGTATGGCAGCCAAAGCGGTTGTTAGGGATGTTGGCAGAGTGCTTTCTCATCCCTATGGGTTTGTAGATAGACTGGCTAAAGCGGTTCCTTTTGAAATAGGCATGACGTTAACCAAGGCGCTTGAGCAAAGCCCTGATTTAAAAGCAGCATATGAGGATGAGGATGAGGTACGTGAGCTCATTGATTTAGCTTTAAAGCTGGAAGGTGTTGCTCGAAATGCCGGTAAACACGCGGGTGGCGTGGTTATTTCACCAAGCAAGTTAACTGACTTTTCTCCTTTGTATTGTGAAGAGGGTGGAGGTAGCCTCGTTACTCAATTCGATAAAGATGATATTGAAGCCGTTGGTTTAGTAAAGTTTGATTTCTTGGGACTACGTACCTTAACAATCATTGATTGGGCACTACAAAACATCAATAAAAGCCTAAAAGGCAAAGGGCAAGAGCTCGTTAATATTGATTCGATACCAAGAGACGACGAGTTAACGTACGACTTGTTTAAAAGTTATACGACGACAGCGGTTTTCCAACTTGAATCCAAAGGTATGAAAGACCTGATTCGTCGCCTGCGCCCAGATTGTTTTGAGGATATTATTGCGTTAGTGGCATTATTCCGCCCTGGTCCTCTTGAGTCTGGCATGGTCGATGATTACATCAATGTAAAGCATGGCCGCAAAAAAGCCGAGTATCCACACCCATCGCTGGAGTCAATTCTTAAACCTACCAATGGGGTTATTCTATATCAAGAGCAAGTAATGCAAATTGCCCAAGATCTGGCCGGCTATACGTTAGGTGGGGCTGATTTATTGCGTCGCGCGATGGGTAAGAAAAAAGTCGAAGAAATGGCTAAGCAACGAGAGATGTTTACGAAAGGCGCCGTAGCCAATGATGTAGCGCTTGAAACTGCAACATACATTTTCGATTTAATGGAAAAGTTTGCGGGTTATGGTTTTAATAAATCACATTCTGCAGCATATGCTCTAATTGCCTATCAAACAGCCTGGTTGAAAGCGCATTTTCCATCTGAGTTTATGGCTGCTGTTTTGTCGTCAGATATGGACAACACGGATAAGGTCGTGATGCTCATTGATGAATGTAAGGAAATGGACTTAATTATTTTGCCGCCAGACATTAATCAATCTGAGTATCGTTTTACGACAAATGATGAAGGTGAAATATTATATGGCCTTGGCGCTATTAAAGGTGTTGGTGAGGCGGCCATTGAGTCAATAATTGAAGAAAGGGCATCTATAAGCGCATATAAAAACCACGAAGATTTTGCCAAAAGCATTGATATAAGAAAAGCCAATAAACGTGTTCAAGAGGCTTTGATTAAATCAGGTGCATTGGATTGTTTTGATAAAAACCGCGCAAGGTTAATGCATAATTTACCGAATGTTTTACAAGTTGCGGAACAGCAAAATAAAATTGATTCAGCAGGTCAAAATGATCTCTTTGGCTTATCAACAGTTGATGTAAGCTCTAGATTACAGATACATGATGTCGAAGAGTGGTCAGAAGACGTTCGCCTCAAAGCTGAAAAAGAAACGTTGGGCTTATACCTAACAGGGCATCCATTTGATTCAGTTAAAGAGGAGATGTCTGCAATCGTATCGGGCAAGTTATCTAAATTAGTAGAAATGGATTTAGGTACGCCGCAAGGGGGCAATAAATTTCGGTCCAAAGGCAAGCCAGTTACGATTGCAGGGTTGATTTTAGAGGTTAGAATTCGTTTAACTAAACGTGGGTCTAAAATTGCAACGATTATTTTGGATGATGGCAGTGCAAGGCTCGAGCTGGTGGCTTATACAGAAGTGTACGAACAATATAGAGAGATGCTTTTAGCTGAACACATTGTGGTTATTTCAGGTGGGCTATCGTTTGATGATTTTGCAGGACAAAATCGAGTGAGCATAGAAACTGTTTTGACTGTTGAGCAAGCACGTGAAAAATTTGCTAAAAATATTTTGGTAGAATTAACTGAACATTCCGACCTAACAACTGATAATGTTGTTAACCAATTACACAAAACAATAGCAATGTATAAGGGCGGCGAATGTCCAATCAAGATAAAGTATGCTTCAAATAATGCATCGACAGCGATTGGTTTATCCGAAGATTGGTCTGTTTATCCTAAAGACGCGTTGATTGAAGAATTAAAGAAAATGTTACCAGAACAGAATAAATTTGTTCGTTTTTAAATAGTCATCGACGCAAGCCACATACTCACGATAAAATAACCACATGAATATAAATTACTTAGACTTTGAACAGCCGATTGTTGATCTTGAAGAAAAGATTGAAGAGTTAAGGCGCGTTGGCGATGACAACGAGATTAACCTTCAAAAAGAGATAGAACGCTTGCAAGAAAAATGCAAAGGGTTGACTGAAACCGTTTTTTCGAAACTATCTGACTGGCAGATTTCACAATTATCAAGACACCCTTTGCGTCCTTACTCATTGGATTATATTGAACAAATATTCGATGGTTTTGTTGAATTGCATGGAGACAGGCACTTCTCAGACGATGAGGCAATTGTTGGTGGGCTAACACGCTTAGATGGCCAGCCTGTGATGTTAATTGGACATCAAAAAGGTAGGGATACTAAAGAAAAAATAAAACGTAATTTTGGCATGCCTAGACCAGAGGGTTATAGGAAAGCATTACGTTTGATGAAAATGGCAGAACGCTTTAATGTGCCTATTGTTACCTTTATCGATACGCCGGGTGCCTACCCTGGTGTTGGTGCAGAAGAACGCGGCCAAAGCGAAGCGATTGCACGTAATTTACTAGAAATGTCTACGCTAAAAACGCCTATTATCAGTTTGGTTATTGGTGAAGGTGGCTCTGGTGGTGCTCTTGCCCTTGGTGTTTGTGATCGTTTGTACCTTCTAAAATACAGTACATACTCCGTTATTTCTCCTGAAGGCTGTGCGTCCATCTTATGGAAAAGTGCAGAGAAAGCATCGCAAGCGGCTGAGGCAATGGCGATTACATCAACTAAGTTACTGGCTAATGGCTTAATCGATGGTGTTGTTGATGAGCCTCTTGGTGGCGCTCATAGAAATGTAGAGCAGACTGCGCAAAGTATTAAAAGCGTATTGCTTCAGCAGCTTTCAGAATTGAAAAGCAAACCTGCAGAGACGCTTGTTTCAGAACGCTATGAGAAATTGATGCGTTATGGGCAATTCGAGGAATCGTAACTCTAACACCTTGAGTTGTGATTTACGGTGAAACGTTTTCTTCAAAGCCTTAATGCAGCACTCAAACTAACGCCAGGCTGTGAAACGTTACTAGTTGCATACAGTGGCGGGATAGACTCACACGTGCTGTTGCATGCGTGTAGCGAACTTCAAGAAAAACACCCCTTTTTAAAAGTAGAGGCTGTTTATATTGATCATGGTTTACATCAAGACTCCGACAAATGGAGGCTGCATTGTAACGCCGTATCTCAACAACTCTCCATACGTTTTAATTCTATAAAGGTTGATGCGCGCGATGTGAATAACGATGGCCCTGAACAAGCTGCAAGAAAAGCTCGCTATGGCGCGTTTGAAAAACTTGTAAAACAGGGGGTGGTTTTGTTTACGGCTCAGCATCAAGACGATCAGGCTGAGACGCTGATGTTGCAACTCCTTAGGGGTTGTGGCGTTGATGGCTTGGCCGCCATGCCAAAAGCCGATACCTTTTCAAAAGGCCATTTAGTTAGACCATTTCTTGAATTGGATAAAGCGTCTATTAAGGCCTATGCTGAGCATTACAATTTATCTTGGATCGAAGACCCAAGCAACAAAGAGCTCGATTACAAGCGTAATTACCTACGGCACAATGTTATTCCAACAATAAAAGAACGTTGGCCGGCCTTTGCAAGAACGACCGCTAGAACAGCTAGTCACTGTGCTGAGTCATCTGATGTATTAGACAACTATTTAATCCAATATATTGATACGTACGAGCCTCGAATATTAGATATTAGTTCACTAGTATTAAAAGATGGCGCTGAGCAAAGAGCTATCTATCGCTATTGGCTAAAATGTAATGACGTAACAATGCCATCATCAAAAATTCTTAATGAGATAGTAGAAGGTGTTGTGAATGCAATCGATGACAAATCCCCTATTTTGCAGTGGAATGATGTCGAGGTTAGGCGTCATCAGCAATGCTTATACCTATTAAATAAATTGTCAGCTATTCCTGCTGGGGATATTATTGACTGGAAAGGTGATAAATGCTCTTTACCTCACTCCCTAGGTGACTTGATGCTAATGCCAACAGATGGAGAGGGAGTCTCTAAAGATATTTGGGCATCATCGGTTATTACGATTAAATTCAGGCAGGGTGGAGAAAAACTAAAAATTGAAGGTAGAGAAGGAACGAAACAAGTTAAAAAGCTTTTGAATGAGCGAGCAGTGCCTGTATGGATTAGGCAACGTGTTCCTTTGGTTTATATCAATGATGAGTTAGCTGCGGTAGCGGGTTATTGGATTGATGCATCGTTTATAGCAAAACCAAATCAACAAGGCTATCAGATTAAATGGCAACAACCGGATTTTTTGATTAACTGAGTTTTACTAAACTTTTTGCTAGTCGTCGTAATCTTTCTAACGGATTGACGTATAATGCGTTACAACTTTTTACAGCATAATTTATATTCAGTGTATGGCTAAATTTGTTTTCATTACAGGCGGCGTAGTCTCTTCTTTAGGTAAGGGAATATGCTCTTCTTCGCTGGCAACTATTCTTGAAGCACGTGGCTTAAAAATCACGATGACTAAGCTGGACCCGTATATTAATGTCGACCCTGGCACGATGAGTCCTTTTCAGCACGGTGAAGTGTATGTGACAGATGATGGCGCAGAAACAGATTTGGATCTTGGTCACTATGAGCGCTTTACAAATAGCGTCATGTCTAAGAAGAATAACTTTACGACAGGTCAAATTTACGAAAGCGTTATAAAAAAAGAACGCCAGGGAAAGTACTTAGGTGGAACAGTTCAAGTAATTCCTCATATTACTGATGAAATAAAAAAGAACATTATTCGTAGCGCAGAAGGTGTTGATGTAGCATTAATCGAAATTGGCGGCACAGTTGGTGATATTGAGTCATTACCCTTTTTAGAAGCCATTCGGCAAATGCGCGTTGAATTGGGCGATGAAAAGTGTCTGTTTATTCACTTAACCTTAGTGCCTTATATTCCTGCTGCTAAAGAAATAAAAACAAAACCTACTCAGCATTCGGTTAAAGAATTAAGGACCATAGGTATTCAGCCAGATATTTTGATTTGTCGATCAGATAGGCCAATAGGTGCATCCGATAGAAGTAAAATTGCCTTGTTCACTAACGTTGAAGAGAAAGCTGTTATATCGGCTTTAGATGCCGATACCATTTATAGAATCCCTATGATGCTTCATGAGCAAGCGCTAGATGAGATTGTCGTTAAGAAACTGCATTTGGATAGCAAAAAGGCTGATTTGTCTGACTGGCAACGGGTTGTCGATCGATTGTTTTCACCAACAAATACCGTAACAATTGCTCTAGTCGGTAAATATATTGATCACGCCGATGCATATAAATCTTTAACTGAGTCACTCATTCATGCAGGCATTGATACGGCGACTAAGGTTGAAATACTCAATATAGATTCTGAAGAAATTGAACTACAAGGTACTTGCTTGTTAGAAAAAGCAGATGCGATTCTTGTACCTGGTGGTTTTGGCGAACGTGGTGTTGATGGGAAAATTTCTACTATCCGTTATGCACGTGAAAATAAAATTCCCTATTTAGGTATTTGTTTAGGTATGCAAACAGCTGTTATTGAATATGCTCGAAATGTATTGGGTTTGGAAGGGGCCCACAGTACTGAATTGTTGGCTGAAACACCGCACCCTGTTATTGGATTAATTACTGAATGGCAAACAGAAGATGGTGGTGTTGAGATAAGAGACGAACATTCTGACTTAGGTGGCACGATGCGTTTAGGTGGTCAAAAGTGTCAGCTTGTTCCGGATTCATTAGCTCATAAAATGTACGGTAAAGATGTTATTACAGAAAGACATAGACACCGATATGAGTTTAACAATACTTATCTAGAGCAGTTTGAACAAGCTGGTTTGAAAATTTCAGGGAAATCAATTGATGGTCGTTTAGTTGAAATCGTCGAGATAGAGGATCACCCTTGGTTCTTGGCTTGTCAATTTCATCCAGAATTTACATCGAAACCGCGGTCAGGACACCCATTGTTTAGTGGTTTTGTAAATGCAGCAGCGGATAACGCTTCAAAAAAATAACAGGGATTAATAATGAATGTTTGTGGATTTAATGTAGGTATAGATCAGCCCTTTTTCTTAATTGCGGGCACTTGTGTTGTTGAAAGTGAGCAGATGACGTTGGACACGGCAGGCGCGTTAAAAGAAATGACAGATGAATTGGGTATAAGCTTCATCTATAAATCATCATTTGATAAAGCAAACCGTTCATCTGTGGATAGTTTCAGAGGCCCTGGGATCGATGAAGGCTTAAGGGTGTTGCAAGCGGTTAAAGATCAACTTGGGGTGCCGGTTATTACGGATGTCCATGAAGATACGCCAATGGACGAGGTGGCTTCAGTTGTTGATATGCTACAAACCCCCGCATTTTTATGTAGACAAACTAACTACATCACGCGCGTGGCTGAAACTGGTTTACCAGTGAACATTAAAAAAGGTCAATTTTTAGCTCCGTGGGATATGAAACACGTGGTTGATAAAGCGCGTTCGACAGGCAATAAAAACATTATGGTGTGTGAACGTGGCGCATCGTTTGGCTATAACAACTTAGTATCTGATATGCGCTCGGTAACTATTATGCGTGAGACGGGTGCGCCGGTTGTATTTGATGCAACGCATTCAGTTCAATTACCCGGTGGGCAAGGTAGCACATCAGGCGGACAGCGTGAGTTTGTTCCAACTTTGGCGCGTGCTGCGATTGCTGCCGGTGTGTCGGGTGTATTTATGGAAACACACCCTGATCCAGAAAAAGCCCTTAGTGATGGCCCAAATTCTGTACCGCTGGGTAAGATGAAAGATTTATTAAGTGTAATGAAACAAATAGATGATGCTGTCAAAAATGCTGGCATCATGCGTGGTGATTTTTAAATTTAATTTATTGAGGTTGAGATGGCTGAGATTGTAGATATTAAGGCACGTGAGATTTTAGATTCACGTGGTAATCCAACATTACAGGCAGATGTGACATTGGCATCGGGTGTTGTAGGTTCAGCGATGGTGCCATCAGGTGCATCAACAGGTGAACGTGAAGCAATTGAATTACGTGATGGCGACAAAAGTCGTTATGGTGGTAAAGGTGTTTTAAAAGCTGTTGGACATGTGAATGGCGAAATTAAAGCCTCTCTTCTAGGTATGGATGCATCGGATCAATTGGCTATCGATAGCAAAATGATTGAGCTGGATGGAACAGATAATAAAGCTCGATTAGGCGCTAACGCAACATTAGGCGTATCACTTGCTGCGGCTCATGCAGCAGCAAATGAAGGCAATGTGCCTCTCTATAGATATTTAGGCAAGGATGAATTCTTGTTGCCTGTGCCAATGATGAATATCATTAACGGTGGTTCTCATGCGGACAATAGCGTTGACCTTCAAGAATTTATGATATTGCCTGTTGGCGCACCGAATTTTAGTGAAGCCATGCGTTATGGGACTGAAGTGTTTCATGCCCTCAAGTCAGTATTATTAGCTAAAGGCTTTAGTACATCGGTTGGAGACGAAGGTGGTTTTGCACCGGATTTATCGTCTAATGAAGAGGCAATTGAGGTAATCCTTCAAGCTATTGAGAACGTCGGCTTAACAATAGGTGATGACATTGCATTAGGCTTAGATGTGGCGAGCTCTGAATTTTATTCAAATGGCGAATACAATTTGGCATCTGAGAATAAACGATTTAATTCGCAACAAATGGCGGATTTTCTTGCTAGTTGGGCCAATCAGTATCCAATTATCAGTATTGAAGATGGCTTGGATGAGAATGATTGGGATGGTTGGAAGTATTTAACTGATATTATTGGTAGTAAAGTGCAATTAGTCGGTGATGATTTGTTTGTGACTAACCCTGAAATATTTAAACAAGGGATTGATAAAAATATAGCTAATTCCATTTTAATTAAAGTTAATCAAATTGGTACATTATCTGAAACAATAGCTGCCATAAACATGGCGCATGAGGCAGACTATACGTCAGTAGTTTCGCACCGTTCAGGCGAAACCGAAGATACAACAATCGCCGATTTGGCCGTTGCTATGTGTTCTGGGCAAATTAAAACAGGCTCACTTTGTCGCTCTGATCGTATTGCAAAATATAATCGCTTGTTACGCATTGAAGAAGACCTTGGTAGCCAGGCTATTTATGCAGGGAAGTCAGCGTTTAAATACTTAAGCTAATGTGAAAGCGCTGGTTGCAATTCTTATTATTCTTTTCGTTTATCTGCAATACAAACTGTGGATATTAGACGGAAATATAAAAGAAATGTGGACATTAGAAGAGCGCATTGAGATGTTGGTTGAAGAGAACGGCGCACTGCAAACGCGTAATAATGCGCTTCAAGCTGAAGTTGAAAACCTTAAAACAGGCAAAGATGTCGTTGAAGAAAAGGCAAGACGGGACTTGGGTCTTGTAGGTAAAGATGAAACGTTCTTTCAAATCGTAGAGCCGTAGTGTGACTAGCAAGAACCTTCGCTTATGCTGTATTGTTCCTGCCGCTGGCATAGGTGAACGTATGAAAACGAACGTGCCTAAACAGTATTTACCGTTTCGTTTGTCAACCGTTCTAGATCATACGCTTGAGCGCCTGTTATCTTGTGCACGCATCGAAAAAATCATTGTGGTAACAAACAAAGATGACAGTTATTGGCCCTCGTCTGGATTTTTTAAAAACCCACGGATAACACAAGTTGTCGGTGGGAAGGAACGTTCAGATTCAGTTCTCAATGGCTTGGTTGTTGCTGAAGAAACGTATGGGGAAGATGCATGGGTATTAGTCCATGATGCTGCTCGCCCTTGCATAATGGCAAGTGATATTGATTTATTAATTGAAGATGCGGTTGCTACAGACCAAGGCACTATATTAGCCGCGCCTGTCCACGATACGGTAAAAAAAGTCTCAAAATCAAGTTTGGAAACATTAAATAGAAAAATAATATTTCGTGCGCTGACGCCACAAATGTTTCAACTTGGCCAATTAAAAAACGCTATTGCAAACGCAAGAGCTACAAGAAAGTCGGTAACAGATGAAGCGCATGCGGTTGAACTAATGGGCGGTTCTATTGGATTTGTTGAAGGCCGAACAGACAACATTAAAATCACCACGTCATCTGACTTATCATTAGCAGATTACTACGTAGAGCAGCAGGAGAATTCATAATGCGAATAGGGCATGGTTACGACGCACACCGATTTGTTGCAGATCAACAATTAGTTCTAGGCGGCGTTGATATTCCATATGAATTTGGCTTGTTAGCGCACTCAGATGGTGACGTTGTTCTGCACGCACTGTGTGATGCTTTGTTAGGTGCAACAGGACTAGGGGACATAGGTCAGCATTTTCCAGACACTGATGCTAATTATGAGAATATAGATAGCAGGATCTTATTAAGGCGTGTTGCAGCTTTGCTAGATGAGAAGAAAGTATCTTTGCTCAATGCGGACATCACTATTATCGCCCAAGCACCTAAATTAGCCAGTTACCTACCGACAATGGCAAACAATATCGCATCGGATTTAAAGGCAGAAAGTGGCTTAATTAACTTGAAAGCAACAACGACCGAAGGGATGGGGTTTGCTGGCCGTAAAGAAGGCATAGAGGTTCATGCGGTTGTTTTGCTAAAGAACATATAAATCACTGCTTTGTTAGATTCAAAACCATCGCCTTCTGAAGAGTTCACTCATCACGTGCCACAATTATCATTTTCTAATGATGGGGCCGTAGGCTCAGGGACTTTTCGTTGTACACCTGAAGATTTTATTGTTAATGAACGACTTTCATTTGAACCAAGTGGGGAAGGTGAGCATGTTTTTCTATCAATCGAAAAAACAGCATTAAATACAGTTGATGTTGCGCAGATGTTAGCAAAATTTTCATCTGTTAAAAGACGTAATGTGGCGTACGCAGGAATGAAAGACCGCCATGCTGTGACGACACAAACGTTCAGCGTACATCTCCCAGGTAAAAACGCGCCTGACTGGAGCGAACTTAATTCAGATAATATAAAAATAATAGGCGTTTCACGTCATAAAAAAAAGCTTAGAACAGGGGCAATTAAAAATAATGCATTTACAATTACCATTAAAAATTGCGATGTAGGTGAAGAAGCATTTCAAAAAACTTTTTTAACTATCAAAAATGACGGTGTTCCAAACTACTTTATGGAGCAACGTTTTGGCCGCAATGGGCATAACTTATTGATGGCGTATGATATTTTTTCGAAAGGTGATGTTTTTAAAAGTAAACGTGTGAAAGGCCTATTGTTGTCTGCCGTGCGTTCTTATTTATTTAATTTGGTCCTATCGCAGCGTGTTAATGATGGAACGTGGAATAAAGGGCTAACGGGCGATGCGTTTGTATTGGCAGGCACACGGCAGTTTTTTGTTGAAGAGAGTATTACTGAAGACATAATTGATAGATTAGAGTCCCATGACATTCATCCTTCTGGCCCGTTGTACGGCGTTGGGACAGCAACTAGTCATAGCGTTGTGGAAGAAATAGAGACGTTGATTTTAAAAGAGCATGATATTTTTTGTGATGGACTTTTGAGAGAAAAGGTCGCCTATTCGCGTCGAGCATTAAGGGTGCTTCCCAAGAAAATGCGTATTAAAGATATTGACGAAACGACTAAACAGCTTTCTTTTGAACTGGCTTCTGGAAGTTATGCGACAGCAGTATTAAGAGAGTTGTTTATTTTAAAGAACGGAGCAAGATAAATGGATTTTGAACAAATTTTAAGTTTAGGGTTGTTGCAGGGGCTGACTGAATTTTTACCGGTGTCGAGCTCAGCTCACCTAATTTTATTGCCATTATTGCTGGGTTGGGAAGACCAACGGCTGGCTTTTGATGTGGCGGTTCATGTGGGTACATTAACGGCGGTTGTCAGTTATTTTAAAAAAGATATCGTTCGTTTAATACAAGCTTGGTTTAGTTCTGTTTTTCAGCGACAACACTCCACTGATAGTAAGTTGGCTTGGTATGTCATATTAGCAACGATACCCGTTGGTGTGTTCGGGTTGTTGTTCGGCGACTTTGTTGAAAGCACGCTTCGGTCGCCGGTTGTTATTGCCGTAGCAACGATTGTTTTTGGGTTGTTATTGTGGTGGTCAGACGCTGTGGGGAAACGCGTTAGAGTCGAGTCTCAATTGAATGCTAAAGATGCCATTACTATTGGTTTTTTTCAGGTGTTAGCCTTAATACCGGGTACGTCAAGATCAGGTATAACGATGACTGGTGGGTTGTTTCTAGGGCTCACGCGTGAAGCGTGTGCAAGATTTTCATTCCTGCTATCGGTGCCATTAATATTTTTAGCTGGAAGTTTAAAAACGGTCGAGTTAGTTAATAGTACATTAACGATTGATTGGTTTGCCATCATATCTGGTACCGTCATTTCAGCAATTAGTGCGTTTATCTGTATCGCGTTGTTTTTAAAAACGCTTGAAAAAATGGGTATGTGGCCTTTTGTTGCATATCGTTTAGTATTAGGTACGTATTTGTTAGTTGTTTATGCCTTTTAATACCGGCTAACGCATCATTTTTTTAACAATACATATACGGCACCTGCTCCACCGTCATGTTGAATCGCTGAGGTAAAAGCAATAACATCGGGGTGCGAACTAAGAAGATTGACGGTGAGGTTTTTTAAGACGGGGTATTTCTTATCACTGCCATGGCCTTTGCCGTGAACAATCATGATGTATCGGTTAGAGTGATCATGGTTCAATGTTATGAATTGGTTAATAGTGTTCTTGGCAGTTTTTTCAGTTAGCCCGTGTAAGTCTAAACAATCAGCAATCTGAATATCGCCTCGCTTCATTCGTTTGGATGTATTGCCATCGACACCTTCGCGGCTAAAAAACACACTCTCGTTTCCTTCAACTGTCTGTTCATACGTAATTTTATGTTCTACAGGATGTTGCTGTCTTATATTAACTTGCTTATTAGACTTGGATGAAAGTGGGCTTGGCGCTAGTTTGTCAGACTGTATTCGCTTTATTTCACCTACTGAGCTTCTAAACAGTTGAGAATCGTCGTTTGAAGTTAGATGTTTTATTTTGTCTTCTGTCATAATAGTATTTTAGCAAATAAAAACAGACGTTAATAATGCACATCTTAATCAGTAATGATGATGGATATCTCGCGCCGGGAATCACCTATTTATCAGACGCTTTAAAACAACAGGCTGAGGTGACAGTTGTCGCGCCTGACCGAAATAGAAGTGCAGCTAGTAATTCTTTAACCTTAGAGCTACCTTTACGCGTTCATCAGCAAGACAATGGTTTTTATAGTGTTGATGGCACGCCCACAGATTGTGTTCATTTAGCCTTAACAGGCTTGTTAGATAAAGAACCAGATGTTGTTTTCTCAGGCATCAATAATGGTGAAAATATGGGTGACGATGTTCTGTATTCGGGCACTGTCGCTGCTGCTACTGAAGGTCGGTTTTTAGGTTTGCCATCGGTCGCTATTTCAATATCATCTAGTGCCCCAAAACATTTTGATACAGCCGCCCATGTGGCAACATTAATATGTAAGCAACTGCATAATAAAACGCTTCCATCAGACACCATCTTGAATATTAATGTGCCCGATGTGGCTATGGGTGATATTCGAGGATATAAAGCGACAAGGCTTGGGCAACGCCACCGAGCAGAACCCGTTATTGAATCTACGGACCCTAGAAATAAAAAAATATTTTGGGTTGGTCCGCCAGGAAAAGAGCAGGATGCTGGTGAGGGAACTGATTTTTATGCGGTCTCTAATAATTTTGTTTCTATTACACCGTTAAAGATTGATCTTACTAATCATGGTTTATTGAATGACTTATCCGAATGGATTGAAGGCTTTCAGTGACACAATCTAGGCACCAAGGTATTGGGATGACGTCTCAACGAACGCGAGACAGGCTCGTTGACCAACTCCGACAATTAGGTATTAAAGACCAGCGTGTATTGGCGGCTATCAGTAAAGTGCCCAGGCATTTATTCATTGCAGAAGCCTTGTCTAGTCGAGCCTACGAAAATACCTCGTTACCTATTGGCATGGGGCAAACAATCTCGCAACCTTATATGGTGGCGCGTATGACGGAACTGTTGATAGAAGATGGTATGCCGGAAAACGTCCTAGAAGTTGGTACAGGCTCTGGTTATCAATCTGCGGTGTTGGCTTGCTTAATACCCCGAGTATTTTCTGTGGAACGTATCAGGCCTTTGCAAGATAAAGCTAAGGACGTGTTAGAAGATATAGGGTATAGAAATATTAGCTTTCGTCACTCAGATGGCGGGTGGGGTTGGAACGCATGTGGCCCATACCAAGGAATATTGGCGGCGGCGGCGCCTGCTGAAATTCCAAGGAAATTGTTAGAGCAGCTTGAGATTGGATCAAAACTAGTCATACCTATTGGTGTAGAAGGTAAACAAGAATTACAAAGAATAACCCGAACAGCTTCAGCCTACGAGGTAGAAGTTATTGAGCCCGTTAGTTTTGTTCCCTTTCTTAAAGGAAGAGTGTAAATAGGATTGCGTTTTTATGTTTAAAAATCTATATAACCAAGTACTAGGATGGGCTGAACATAAGTTTGCTAGCCGGTACTTATTTTTATTGAGTGTGGCAGAATCTTCATTTTTTCCGATTCCACCCGACGTCATGCTAGCGCCGATGTGTTTGACTAAGCCTAAAAAAAGTTTTCACTTTGCTCTTATAACAACGATCGGTTCTGTTGTCGGTGGCATCATTGGTTATTTGATTGGTTATTTTTCCTTTGACTTACTTGAACCGTTAATAAAAACAGTGGGTTACACAGAAAAATTTGAAGTTGTTAAGCAGTGGTTTGTTGATTGGGGGTTCTGGGCAATACTGATTGCTGGATTTTCACCTATTCCCTATAAGGTGTTTACTGTCACTGCAGGTTTGTTAAATATGTTTATCGTACCTTTTATCTTAGCGTCAATTTTAGGGCGTGGTGCTAGATTCTTTCTAGTTGCCTATTTGGTGAAGCTGGGAGGGGATGACTTAAGAAACGGTTTAAGCAAGCATATTGAACGCATCGGTTGGTTGGTTACCATCATAATTATAATTGGCGTTGCAGTTTATAAATTTAAATTAATATAAACCGTTGATTAAGTTTTTATACCTTATGGGTAAAATAAAAATACTGTACGTGTTGCTCAGTTTAATGCTTGCTTCATGCAGTACTAACACTATTCAAGCCCCTGTACGTAATCAAAACAACAGTATTAATACGCATGCAAACTCATACGTTGTGAAACGTAATGACACCTTGTATTCCATCGCCTGGAAAAGCGGAAAAGACTATAAAGATCTAGCCGTGTGGAATGGCATCTCAACACCGTTCACTATTTTTAGTGGTCAGAAACTTAGGCTTTCACCAAAAAAACAGCCAAAAAAGACTAAAAATAAAATAAACTATAAGAAGAAGTTATATAAAAAACATAAGGTTAAAGGCGTAACTTCAAATGATTATAAAAAAACATTAAAGTTAAAATGGCGGTGGCCGATAAAGGTTAGGCAGATAGAAAAGAATGATGGTCATACAGGTGTAACGCTGGTTGGTAAAAGGAACGAACTAGTCCGTAGTGGAGAAAGCGGCAAAGTGGTTTACGCAGGTAGTGGCTTGAAAGGTTATGGGAACCTTTTGATCATAAAGCACAATGAAGAGTTTTTAAGTGCATACGGGTTTAATAAACGTTTATTGGTCAAAGAAGGGGCTTTTATAAAGAGAGGGCAAGCAATTGCCGAAATAGGTTTGGATTATAAAAAACGCTCAATTTTGTTTTTTGAAATTAGACGTAGAGGAAAACCGGTATCTGTAACGAGGTACTTACCAACACTTTAAGAGGGGATAACAATGCAAAAAAACAATATGGAAATGATAGACAATAATGCCGCATTAGATTACGAGCAAAAAACTAAGCTGGCAGCGACGACACCAGCTGCTAAAAAAGCTGAGAAAATTGTTGATCCTACTCAAATTTATTTAAATGAACTCAGTAAATCAGTCCTGTTAACAGCGGCAGAAGAAATCACGTTGGGCCGACTTGTACAAAAAGGCGACCAACCTGCAAGACAGCGAATGATTGAAAGCAACTTAAGATTGGTTGTTAAAATTTCACGCCGCTATATGAAACGTGGTTTACCGCTTCTTGATATTATAGAAGAAGGTAACCTTGGATTGATTAGAGCGGTTGAAAAGTTTGATCCTGAAAAAGGTTTCCGCTTTTCTACCTATGCAACATGGTGGATACGCCAAACAATTGAACGTGCCATTATGAATCAAACAAGAACGATACGTTTGCCGATTCATATCATTAAAGAAATGAATATTTATTTGAAAAAGGCGCGTGAATTAAGTCAACTATACGATACGGAAGCGACTGCAGAAGATGTGGCGCATGAATTAGGTAAACCTGTTGCGGATGTAGAAAAAATGTTCCGTTTACATGCTGAGAATGTCACCTCTATAGATGTGACAGCTGGCAAAGATTCAGACCAACAATTATTAGATACTGTGTCTGACGATTCAGCACAAGAACCAGCAGATATTTTACAAAGTGAAGCAGTTAAAGAAAACTTAGGTGAATGGCTTGACCAATTAACGGATAAGCAAAGTGAAGTAATTGCTAGACGTTTTGGTATCAGAGGGCACCATCCTTCTACATTAGAAAATGTTGCGAATGAAATGGGTGTAACACGCGAGCGTGTTAGACAAATTCAAATGGGCGCGCTTAAATCTTTAAAAGTTATTCTTGAAAATGAAGGCTTTTCACAGTCGGCGCTTATTCATTAATTAACAGAAGGCAATTTGCTTTTATGGCAAATGTCTTAAGCGTAATTTAAAAGGCTCTATTGAATAGTCGTATCATTATGCCTATTCAATAGAGCCTTTTATGTTACATTTGTATTGACAGTTAAAATCCACATGGGTAATGTAACGCGCTCATTATTACCTTCTGCTGAAATAAAAATACGCACATGCATGAGTTCTCCAGAATCAAACGTTTACCACCGTATGTCTTTAATATTGTTAATGACCTAAAGGCGCAAGCGCGGGCAGCTGGTGAAGATATTATCGACTTTGGGATGGGTAATCCTGATCAACCCACGCCAAAGCATATTGTTGATAAATTAACTGAAGCTGCACAACGTGGCGACACACACCGTTATTCAGTATCCCGAGGAATCCCAAGATTAAGAAAAGCTATTTGTGGCTGGTATAAGTCCAAATATGACGTTGATCTTGATTATGATACTGAAGCGATAGTTACTATTGGTTCAAAAGAGGGCCTTGCCCATTTAGCCTTGGCTACATTAGGTCCTGGGGATGCGGTATTGGTTCCTAACCCTGCATATCCTATACATCCCTATGGTTTCGTTATTGCCGGTGCTGATATACGCCATGTGCCTATCAGCCCAGAAGTGGATTTCTTTTCTGAACTAGAAAAAGCAATCAAAACATCCTATCCAAAACCAAAAATGTTGGTTCTTAATTTCCCAGGAAACCCAACAACACAATGTGTTGATTTGGAGTTTTTCGAAAAAGTTATCAAAATGGCTAAAGAACATGATATTTGGGTTGTGCACGATAATGCCTATGCTGAAATAGTATTTGATGGCTACAAAGCGCCATCAATTCTTGAAGTACCTGGTGCGAAAGATATTGCTGTTGAATTTTATTCCTTATCTAAAACCTACAATATGCCAGGCTGGCGCGTTGGCTTTATGTGTGGAAATAAAGAACTCGTTGGCGCATTAGCGCGTATAAAATCCTATTTAGATTACGGCATGTTTACACCAATCCAAGTGGCGGCTATAGCTGCGCTGGAAGGCCCGCAAGATTGTGTTGATGAAATTCGTGCGCTCTATAAAAAACGCAGAGATGTTTTATGTGAAGGGCTAAATGGAATTGGTTGGGAGGTTGAAAAACCAAAAGCAACCATGTTTGTTTGGGCGAAAATCCCTCAAGAATTTCGTGAGATGGGTTCATTAGAGTTTTCAAAGAAGCTACTTAAAGAAGCGAAAGTAGCCGTTTCACCAGGCATTGGTTTTGGTGACTTTGGTGACGAATACGTCCGTTTTGGTCTAATTGAAAATAGCCATAGAACGCGCCAAGCAGTGCGTGGTATTAAGCAGATGTTTAAGGCGAATAGTAAATAACGCGCTTTTTTAAACACCAAGAATTCCTGTATAATCTCGCCCTTAATCTAACCTTAGGGAAATCAATTGAACGTTGTAAAAGTTGGCTTATTGGGCCTTGGTACCGTTGGCGGTGGAACTGTTAATGTCTTAGCTAAAAATAGCAATGATATTTCTCGGCGAACGGGTTGCCAAGTAATTGTAACCAAAGCGAGCTCGCGTGATCTTACACGCCCACGTATTTGCGACACCGATGGTATTAAACTAACAACAAACTCTGACGAAATTATCAACGATCCAGACATTCAAATAGTTATTGAATTAATGGGTGGTGAAGAGCCAGCAAAATCTCTTATTATTGCAGCGCTTGAGCAGGGTAAACATGTCATTACAGCGAATAAAGCATTGATAGCTAATCACGGTAATGAGTTGTTTGCCATTGCGACTAAAAACAACGTAACACTCGCTTACGAAGCGGCAATTGCTGGTGGCATTCCCATTGTTAAAGCAATGCGCGAAGGTTTAAGTGCAAACAGTATTGAATGGTTAGCCGGTATTATTAATGGTACGGGTAACTTTATCCTTACTGAAATGCGTGATAAAGGTAGCGATTTTGCTGACGTTCTAAAAGAAGCTCAAGAACTTGGTTATGCTGAAGCTGATCCTGAATATGACGTAGAAGGCATTGATGCTGCACATAAATTGTGCATATTGGCTTCGTTGGCTTTTGGTATGCCACTAAACTTTGAAAAAGTATATACCGAAGGTATTTCAAAGATCACACCGTTAGACGTTACTTACGCAGAAGAGTTAGGCTACCGTATTAAACACTTAGGTGTTGCCAGAAAAACTGATGCAGGTGTGGAAATGCGTGTACATCCGACATTAATTCCTGAAAAAAGGCTCATTGCGAATGTTGATGGCGTGATGAATGCCGTTGTAGTGAATGGTAATGCTGTTGGCTCAACGCTTTATTATGGCCCTGGTGCAGGTGCTGACGCTACTGCATCGGCAGTTGTTGCGGATATTGTGGATATTTGTCGTGTGTTAGATGTGCCTTCTCAGCATTATGTGCCAGCACTAGGCTTTGCGCCGGATAAATTGCAAGAATTACCTATTCTTTCAATTGAAAACGTTACTACAGCCTTTTATTTACGTTTATCAGTTAAAGATAAGCCCGGTGTAATGGCTGCAATCACAACAATTTTAGCTGATAATGGCATCAGCATTGAAGCGGTTCAACAAAAGGAACCAGCGAAACGAGGTGCAAACGCCCAAGTGATTTTACTAACAGACCGTGTTGTGGAAAAATCATTACTGGCTGCATTAACTGATATTGAGTCATTGGATTCAATCAACGAACCGGCGATTCGCATTCGTGTCGAATCATTAGAATAGGAATAATCATGGCATCAGGTAATCGTTACATCGGTCTTATCGATAAATTTAAAGCTGTTTTGCCCGTTTCAGATAACACGCGCCTTATCAGTCTTGGTGAAGGCAATACACCGCTTATTCAACTTCAAAACATACCCGCGCTTATTGGTAAAAATGTTGATATTTACGTTAAGTATGAAGGGTTAAATCCCACAGGTTCATTTAAAGACCGTGGCATGACGATGGCGGTAACTAAAGCGGTAGAAGAGGGCAGTAAAGCGATTATTTGCGCTTCTACGGGAAATACGTCAGCTTCAGCTGCTGCGTATGCAGCGCGTGCTGGTATCAAAGCATTTGTACTTATCCCAGAAGGCAAAATTGCTTTAGGTAAACTAGCGCAAGCAATGATGCACGGCGCAGAAATTATTCAAATTAAAGGTAACTTTGATCACGGTATGCAACTGGTTAAAGAAGTGGCTGAACATGCGCCTGTTACTATCGTAAATTCAATCAACCCATATCGTTTACAAGGTCAAAAAACAGCGGCTTACGAAATTGTAGAAGCCTTGGGTAAAGCACCAGACTACCATTGTTTACCCGTTGGTAATGCTGGCAATATTACGGCACATTGGATTGGCTACAGCGAAATGGCTCAACCGAAAGACTGTCATGTAACGGATTCTTGTGCGTTTTGTGATGGTGGCTGCCAATTCGACCGTTCTAAATTTACCGCTGATAAACGGCCCATTATGGTCGGCTATCAAGCGGCTGGTGCAGCACCTTTCTTAAAAGGTGAAATGATTGATGATCCAGAAACAGTGGCAACAGCCATTCGCATTGGTCACCCTCAGTCATGGAATCAAGCTTGGGCAGCGCAAAAAGAATCAGGTGGTTGGTTTGACTTATTGTCTGATGAGGAAATTCTAGCCACTCAAAAACTCCTCACAGAAAAAGAAGGTATTTTCTGTGAACCTGCGTCAGCCGCATCTGTTGGCGGCGCTATTCGAGATATTAAAAACGGCAAAATTCCCGAAGGCAGCACGATTGTCTGTACGCTGACAGGGCATGGTCTTAAAGACCCTGATACTGCGATTTCTCAGTGTGCGGTTAATCCACAAGCTATTGATGCTTCATTGGATGCTGTTAAAACAGCGATAATGGATAAGCTATAAACTCGGGTGAACTCGCGCAGCAGTAACGTTGTAGTAAATACGCGCAAGCCTTTAACTCTTGAAGACAATCTTTCATCAGACGTACACCCGATTTTGCGTCGGGTGTATTTGAATCGTGGTATTACTAATAATGAGCAGTTAGACCGTTCATTAAATAAGCTACCTTCTTTTGACTCTTTGTCTGGTATTGATAAAGCGGTTGATTTAATAATCGAAACGATTCAAGACAATAAAAAAATTCTTATCGTTGCAGATTTTGATGCCGATGGTGCAACCAGCTGTGCTGTTGCAGTAAGAGGTCTACGGTTACTAGGTGCAAAACACGTTGATTATGTCGTCCCAGACCGTTTCAAATTTGGTTATGGATTGACACCTGAAATAGCTGACGTCGCTTTGCAGCAAAACCCCGATTTAATTATTACTGTTGATAACGGCATATCGAGCATTGAAGGGGTCGCTTATGCAATATCTAAAGGTTGCAAGGTTGTAGTTACAGATCATCATTTACCCCCAGTAGAGCTACCCATAGCCAATGCTATTGTAAACCCGCAACTTAAAGGTGACGATTTCCCCAGTAAAGCGTTAGCCGGTGTTGGGGTTATGTTTTATGTTTTATTGGCGTTGCGCTCAAGGTATAAGAGCATCGGGCATTATGAGAATCAGGCAGCACCTAATCTAGCTAATCTATTAGATATTGTCGCCCTTGGAACAGTGGCTGATGTTGTGCCTCTTGACGATGTGAATAGGCGGCTAGTTCAGCAGGGCTTGTTACGCATACAACAAGGCAAGTGTGTGCCGGGCATTCGTGCCTTATTGAAACTGGCCAAAAGAGAGCTAAAAAGTACATTTTCGAGTGATTTAGGGTTTGCAGTGGGCCCTCGTTTAAATGCCGCGGGGCGGTTAGATGATATGTCTCTAGGTATTGAGTGCTTGTTGACTGATGATGAGTCTAGAGCAATGCAAATCGCTGAACAGTTAGATTTATTGAACCAAGAACGTCGTTCAATAGAAGAAGATATGAAACTAGACGCGTACAAAATTCTTGAAAAACTAAACATTGAAGAAGCTGAAGCGAGACAATGGGGTGTTTGTCTTTACGATGACCAGTGGCATCAGGGTGTGATTGGTATTTTGGCTTCTCGAATTAAAGAAAAATTAAACAGACCTGTGATTGCTTTTGCGAAAGCAAATGATGGCGAAGTAAAAGGTTCAGCGCGTTCAATAAAGGGCTTACATATCCGTGATACCTTGGATGATATTGCTTGTCAGCACCCAGAAATGTTGAAGAAATTTGGTGGCCATGCAATGGCTGCTGGAATGAGTTTGTTAGAAAGTGACTTAGACCAGTTCACTTTATTATTTAACGAGGCGGTTAAAAAACGTTTAGATAATAAAGAGCCAGAAAACGTGTTTTTAGTGGATGGGGAAATCCCCGATAACGACATTAATTTAAACTTGGCAGAATTGCTGCGACAGGGCGGCCCTTGGGGGCAATCCTTCGAAGAGCCATTATTTGTGGGAACGTTCTCAGTAAAAAACGCACGAATTCTAGGTCAAAAACACGTTAAATTTGACCTAGAGGCAATATCATCTGGCAGAAGGCTTGATGCGATATATTTTAATGTAGATAATCCAGACAGCCTTGTTGGGCAAGCCGAAATGACATTGGTTTATCAATTAGATGTGAATACATACCTAGGGCATTCTAAGGTTCAGTTGATGATAAGGCATGTTCTTTAAACCTATTAAGCGAATAGGTACCAAAGGTAATTCACAATGACCAAAGAAGCGCTAAGTATCTTGGCCATTGCATTAACCTTTTATGGTTTCTATCCGTATATTCGTTCTATTAGGTTGGGCGAATTCAAACCGCATGTGTTCTCGTGGGTTATTTGGGCGACCACTACATTCATCGTATTTTTCGCACAGATTGAAGGCGGCGGTGGAGCAGGGGCTTGGCCAACAGGTGTATCGGCTATTGTCACCTGCTATGTTGCGTACCTTGCCTACAAAAACATAGGTGATATAAAAATCACGCGGCTGGATTGGGTGTTTTTTCTAACAGCCATGTCATCTATACCGTTTTGGTATGTCACGTCAGACCCGTTTTGGGCGGTTATTATCTTAACAACTGTGGATGTGTTTGGGTTGGCGCCAACGCTACGCAAGGCATATTCATTTCCTAATGAAGAAAGTATCCATTTTTATTCAATCATCTTGTTAAGAAATATTATTTCATTGGTAGCGCTAGAATTGTATTCAGTAACGACAATGCTGTTTCCAGCGGCTGTTGGTGTGTTCTGTTTAATACTGATTATGATGATTGTTTATCGACGTCGTATCTTAAATAAAGCATGAAGGCTGATATGATGAGGTTTGTTCATAAATTTAATTAAACAATGCAAACTATAGAAATATCAAAAGAACCGCTCGAGTTATACAAAATATTAAAGTTCGAAGGGCTAGTGCCTAGTGGAGGTGAAGCAAAGCTTGTTATCTCGAATGGTATGGTGCTGTTAAATGGAAAAGTTGAAACGCAAAAAAGGAAAAAAATACTATCCGGCGATATTATCGAATTTGCAAATGAAACGTTCCGTATTGATCTGGTTGATGCCCCTTAATTTCAGATGGATGATGCAAGCACCAAAAAGTCATTGCTCAGCTTAAAAGCGGAGTTACAAAATCAAGAAGATGCATTTCAAGAAACGAATAAACCATTGGAGTTAGATCAGGCGCGTTTAGGTCGGCTATCACGTATGGATGCAATGCAAGTTCAAGAAATGGAGCTTGAAACATCGAGGCGCCGAGTTCTTCACATAAGTAAAATTGACGGTGCTCTAATGCGTTTAAAAGAAGGTGAGTATGGCTATTGTTATGTTTGTGGTGAAGAGCTTGATGCACGCCGCCTTAAAATTGACCCGACGACCACGCGTTGTTTATATTGCGCGGATTAATGTAATGTTTTTAAGTTTAAGTTTTAAATTACAGTTCATGCCATATTATATAATGGGTAGCGGCCCCTTTAATCAAAGGTAAATCGGGGACAGACCCCAAACAATCGGGGGACACAAACAATCGGGGACAGACCCACAAACAATCGGGGACAGACCCCAATTAACACCAATTAACAACCCCCTTTACACTCTAATTCACCAATCCTTTATTTACACTGAACTCATATAGTACTAAAATAGTCCTATATAAGAGGATTGTATGCTTAGAGTCAGTAAATTAACAGATTATGCGACGGTAATATTAACGCATATTGCTCATCAGCCTGATGAGTTGCACGCTGCGTCTGATATTACGCAGGATACTGGCGTTGCGTTACCGACGGTGAGTAAAGTATTAAAACTACTCGCTAAAGCCAATATTCTTATTTCATATCGTGGGTCAAAAGGCGGCTATGCGTTGGCCAATAAACCCAATGAAACGAATGTTGCAGAGGTGATTACGGCGATTGAAGGGCCTATTGGCATGACGGAATGCACTACAAGTGAAGGCACGTGTGAGCAAGAGTCTTCGTGTGAGATTAAAGGTAATTGGAATTTAATTAATAGGGCAGTGTATACGGCATTAGAGGCGGTTACATTGGCGGATATGGTGGCGCCTGTGCGTCAACAAGCAGTTACTGTTGGACTACCTACGGTAACAAAATCAAACGATTTAAAAGTGGAGAACTAGATGTCAGCATCTAATGAAAATTTAAAGGACATGATTGGTCAAGAGTACAAAGATGGTTTTGTGACTGATATTGAGTCAGATTCTTTCGAGCCGGGCTTAAATGAAGATGTAATACGAAAACTATCTGCAATTAAGGAAGAGCCAGAGTTTTTGCTTGAATGGCGTTTGGAAGCGTATCGTCATTGGTTAACGATGGAGCACCCTGAATGGTCGTTTGTTGAGTTCCCCAAAATTGATTTTCAAGATATTAGCTATTATTCCGCACCTAAAAGTATGGCTGATGGCCCGAAAAGTTTGGATGAGGTTGATCCAGAACTTATTAGCACCTACAACAAGTTAGGTATTCCGTTAGAAGAGCAAATGCGTTTAGCGGGTGTGGCGGTTGATGCGGTATTTGATAGTGTATCTGTTGCGACTACGTTTAAAGATAAGTTATATGAAGCAGGTGTAATTTTCTGCTCGTTCTCTGAAGCGGTTAAAGAGCACCCAGAACTTATTAAACAGTATTTAGGTACAGTAGTTTCTCAGTACGATAATTTCTATGCTGCATTGAATGCGGCTGTGTTCAGTGATGGCTCGTTTGTGTACATTCCTAAAGGCGTACGTTGCCCTATGGAACTTTCAACGTACTTTCGTATTAATGCAGCAAACACAGGTCAATTTGAACGGACACTGATTGTTGCTGAAGAAGGTAGCCATGTTAGTTATTTGGAAGGCTGTACAGCACCAATGCGAGATGAAAACCAACTCCATGCGGCGGTAGTTGAATTGGTGATTTTGAAGGATGCAGAGATTAAATACTCAACTGTTCAAAACTGGTACCCCGGCGATGAAAACGGCGTGGGCGGTATTTACAATTTCGTAACAAAGCGTGCTGAATGCCGAGGCGACAACGCGAAAGTGTCTTGGACACAAGTTGAAACGGGCTCTGCCATTACATGGAAATACCCAAGTGTTGTGTTGAAAGGTGATAATTCTATTGGTGAGTTTTATTCAGTGGCACTAACCAATAATTACCAGCAAGCGGATACGGGTACAAAAATGATCCACCATGGTAAAAACACCAGCAGTACTATTATTTCTAAAGGTATTTCTGCTGGCAAAGGCCAAAACACTTACCGCGGCTTAGTTAAGATTGGACGCAAAGCAGAAAATGCACGTAATTACACACAGTGTGACTCATTATTAATGGGTGACCAATGTGGAGCACACACGTTCCCGTACATTGAAACGAAAAACCCGAGTGCGACGATTGAGCACGAAGCCTCCACATCTAAAATCAGTGAAGACCAATTGTTCTACTGCATGCAGCGCGGAATATCTGCTGAAGATGCGGTATCAATGATTGTTAATGGCTTCTGTAAGGAAGTGTTTAAAGAATTACCCATGGAGTTTGCCGTTGAAGCACAAGCTCTATTAGGCATTAGCCTTGAAGGCAGTGTTGGATAAGGAACTCATGCCCAAGGGCATAAATTAAACGTTATTTAGGAATAAGAACATGTTAAAAATTGAAAACTTGCACGTTAGTGTCGAAGGTAAAGAGATTCTAAAAGGCATCAACTTAGAAATTGGGACAGGTGAAGTACACGCGATTATGGGACCAAATGGTTCAGGTAAAAGTACTTTGTCGTACATTCTTGCAGGCCGTGAAGGCTATGATGTGACGGAAGGTCGTGTGCTATTTAACGGCAAAGATTTGTTAGAAATGAGTGTTGAAGAACGCGCCTGGGCTGGTGTTTTCTTGGCATTTCAATACCCAGTAGAAGTACCGGGTGTGAGCAATATCTATTTTCTAAAAGCAGCATTGAATGGTATTCGTAAATTCCAAGGCTTATCTGAGTTAGACGCAATGGACTTTATTGGAACAGTAAAAAGCAAAATGAAAGACTTGGAGATGGATGAGAAGTTCTTATACCGAGCTGTCAATGAAGGCTTTTCAGGTGGTGAGAAAAAACGCAATGAAATTCTTCAAATGTCGGTGCTTGAACCTTCACTTTGTTTATTAGATGAAACTGATTCAGGTTTGGATATTGATGCGTTGCAAATTGTTGCAGAAGGCGTTAATCGTTTACGTGACCCTAAGCGCTCGTTCGTATTGATTACACATTACCAACGTTTGTTGGACTACATTAAACCTGACCATGTGCATGTACTAGCACACGGCAAAGTTGTTAAATCGGGCGGCCCTGAATTAGCTTTAGAGCTAGAAGAGCAAGGTTATGCTTGGATTGATGAAAAATTAGCGAGTTAATTATGTCTGTTACACATTTACCTACAGCGCATTTTGAGACGTTAATTTCTAAAGAGAAATCACCGTGCGGCAGCGACTTAAATTGGCTTAATAGTTTACGCAAAAAAGCCGTTGATGAGTTTAAAGGAACTGGGTTTCCCTCACCACGTGAAGAAGAATGGCGTTATACAAATATCACACCGATTGAAAAAAGCCAATTTGGTTTAAACAATAAGGCCGGTAACGTTGATGCTGAATTTCTAAAAACAGTATTGATAGAAGATTGCCATCACCTTGTGTTCGTTGATGGCTTTTATCAGGCTGAATTGTCATCTGTTGAAACACTGGCAGAGGGTGTTGTGGTTTCGTCAATTAGCGAAGGCTTAGCGGATAACGAAGCACTCATCAAATCGTTGCTCGATTCTGTGGTCGAAACACCTGCATTAGGGTTTATTAACTTTAATACCGCCCTGTTTACTGATGGCGCGGTTATTTCAATTGAAGAAAATACAGTCATTGAAAAACCTATTCAAGTTGCCTTTATTTCTACAAAAGAAAGTGCGCTGAGTATTTCTAACTGCCGTAATTTAATATTGGCGAAGGCATCATCTAAAGCAACTATTATTGAGACTTATCATGGTGTTGATGATAGTTGTTACTTAAGTAATGTCATCTCGGAAATTGTTGTTGAGTCGAATGCGCACTTATCACATAACCGATTACAAGTTGAATCGTTAAAGGCGTATCACATTGCTGGTGTTTATTCGCGCCTAGAAAAAGATGCCATATTTAAACAATATAACTACACATTTGGTGGCATCTTATCGCGTGCTGAAGTCCATGCTGAATTAGGCACAGCGTCTGATTGCAGTTTAGATGGCTTGTATATTGCTGAAGACCACCAACACATAGACAACCATACGAGACTAAACCACGCGCAACCGCATGCGATTAGTAACGAGACGTATAAAGGTATTATGAATGACCGTTCGCGCGGTGTTTTTCAAGGGCGAATTATCGTGGCTCAAGATGCACAAAAAACTGATGCGAAAATGAATAACCGTAATTTGTTGTTATCAGATACTGCGGAAGCTGACACTAAGCCACAACTTGAAATTTACGCGGACGATGTTAAATGTGCGCACGGTGTGACCGTAGGGCAATTAGATGATGCAGCTATTTTCTACCTACGTTCACGTGGTGCTGATGAAGCGATGGCTAAAAACATGCTGACGTTTGCGTTTGCCAATGAAATGGTCGAACGAATTGACTACCAACCCTTACGCCTTAAAGTGTTAGAAGAGCTAGTAAAACGTTTCCCACAGCAAGGCATGAAATTAGAGTGGCTATGAATCAAGTAGTAACAAATATTGATGGTTACGATGTAGAGCGTATACGCCAAGATTTCCCTGTGCTTGACCAAGAAATACGTGGCAAGAAATTGGTGTATTTAGATAATGCGGCGACCAGTCAAAAACCTAAAACGGTTATAGATAGCATTGTTAATTATTACGAAAACGACAATGCCAATATTCACCGTGGTGTGCATACATTAAGCGAGCGTGCGACGCTTTCTTACGAAAATGCGCGTAAGACGGTGGCGAAGTTTATGAATGCTGAGTCGGAAAAAGAAATAGTGTTTACGCGCGGCGCAACTGAAGCAATTAATCTTATTGCAAACGCATTCACAGAGAAACTTTCTGCGGGTGACGAGGTGCTTATTACTGCGATGGAACACCACTCGAACATTGTGCCTTGGCAAATGTTGTGCGAAAAAACAGGTGCTGTATTAAAAGTAGCGCCAATAAACGATCGTGGTGAGTTAATTCTTGAATCGATTGAAGCGCTCGTTAGCAAAAAAACAAAATTTGCTGCTATTTCGCATATGTCGAATGCCTTGGGAACGATTAACCCCATTAAGCAAATGATTGATTTGCTGCATCAGTTTGATGTGCCTGTTTTAGTAGATGGCGCACAGGCGATTCCACACATTACAGTTGATGTGAAAGCGTTAGACTGTGAGTTTTATGTGTTTTCTGGTCACAAGCTATATGCCCCAACGGGTATTGGTGCACTGTATGGCAAGATGGAGCAGTTGGAACAAATGGCGCCGTATCAAGGTGGTGGTGACATGATAAGTGTTGTCACGTTTGATAAGACGGTTTACAACAAAGTACCGTATAAATTTGAAGCCGGCACGCCGAATATTGTTGGAACAATTGGCTTAGGCGCAGCTATTGATTACGTAACAAATATTGGCGTAGATGCAATAGCGGCCCACGAAAATAGTTTGCTTGAATATGCAGTAGAGCAATCAAAAAAAATCGACAAATTGCGAATTATTGGCACAGCTGAAAACAAAGGTGCGATTATGTCATTCGTATTGGATGGTATTCACCCGCACGATATTGGTACGATGATGGATCACCAAGGCATAGCAGTACGGGCAGGGCATCATTGTGCGATGCCTGTGATGGATTTCTTCGGTGTGCCGGCAACGGCCAGAGCGTCGTTTGCAATGTATAACACGCACGAAGAAGTGGACGCGTTAATCGCTGGAATTGAAAACTTAATTGAGATGTTTGGCTAATGTTAGATGATTTAAGAGACCTGTATCAAGAAGTTATTTTTGACCACAATAGAAACCCTAGAAACTTCCGCACAATGGACGATGCTGATCGCCAAATAGACGGGTTTAACCCGTTATGTGGAGACCGTATAACGCTATTTATAAAGCTAACGGATAACAAAATTAGCGATGCAAGTTTTCAAGGCCAAGGCTGTGCTATTTCAACGGCATCAGCCTCGTTAATGACGGATATCGTTAAAGGCCAAACAGAAGATGAAGCACAAAATTTGTTTTCACTGTTTCATAAAATGGCAACAGGCGAGCACGTAGAAATGGACGACTTAGGAAAATTGGCTGTTTTAGCTGGCGTTTGTGAATACCCAGCACGTGTAAAGTGTGCAACGTTGCCGTGGCATACGTTGGATGCCTTGCTTAAAGGTGCGCAAGAACCCGTTACCACTGAATAATCTTACGTATATAACGACTATGCGTGAGCTAAACCCGATTACCAATAAAATATCAGACCTTAAAGAGCGGACGATTTCGCTTAGGGGGTACCTTTGACTTTGAAACGAAATATGAGCGTCTTACTGAAGTTTTAAGAGAACTTGAAGACCCTGCGGCCTGGAATGATCCTGCTAGAGCGCAAGCTTTGGGTAAGGAACGAGGTCAGCTGGAATTGGTCGTCGATACGATAACTGAATTAACATCTGGGCTCGACGAAGCAAACGATTTGCTAGAGATGGCCGTTGAAGATAATGACGATGAAACGGTAGGCATCATTGATGATGACCTGACTGTTTACGAAAAAAAAGTAGCCAATCTTGAGTTTCAACGGATGTTCTCGGGTGATATGGACGCGAACAGTGCATTCTTAGATATTCAGTCAGGTTCTGGTGGAACTGAAGCTCAAGATTGGGCTGAAATGATATTGCGCATGTACCTTCGTTGGGCTGAACAGCACGACTTTAAAACAGAGTTAATTGAAGTGTCGTCGGGTGATGTGGCGGGCATTAAAAGCGCAACTATTTCAATTCAAGGTGATTATGTATACGGATGGTTACGGACTGAAATTGGCGTACACCGCTTAGTTCGTAAATCTCCCTTCGATTCAGGAAGCCGCCGCCATACGTCTTTTGCTGCTGTGTTTGTTTCACCAGAAATAGACGATGATATTGAAATTGATATCAATCCTGCTGATTTGAGAATTGACGTGTATCGCGCTAGTGGCGCGGGTGGCCAGCACGTGAATAAAACTGAATCTGCGGTGCGTATTACGCATGAGCCAACGAATACAGTGGTTCAATGCCAGAATGATCGTTCTCAACACAAAAATAAAGCCACGGCGATGAAACAGTTAAAAGCCAAGTTGTACGAATTAGAAATGCAGAAGAAAATGGCAGACCAGCAAACCCAAGAAGAAGGTAAGTCGGATATTGGGTGGGGAAGTCAGATACGTTCGTACGTACTGGATCAATCCAGAATTAAAGATTTACGCACCGGTGTAGAAACCGGTAATACACAGGCCGTGCTTGATGGAGCATTGGATCAATTTATAGAGGCCAGTTTAAAGAGTGGAATATGAAGGTATCTCTATTAATTATCTTTTTCTCCGATTTCGGCGTTGGATGATTTTTTGCGAGCCTCATGTATTAATATACACTGCGGTTCTCAAAAACCATCCGCCTAGAACTCAAATAAAAATCCTAATGAATAGAGACCCCCAAACGTTATGAGTGATCAAAAAGAACAAGCACCGCAAGATGAAAATAAATTAATCGCTGTTCGACGCGAAAAATTGGCAGAAATTAAAAAACAGGGTAATGCTTACCCGAATGATTTTAGACGCGAGAATTTTTCTGAAGCCTTGCACGCCGAGTACGACCAATTTGATAAAGAAACGTTAGCTGAAAAAGACATTAGTGTGTCATTGGCGGGTCGGCTTATGGCCAAACGTGTGATGGGTAAAGCGAGTTTTGCCCAAGTGCAAGACATGACAGGGCGGATGCAGTTATTCGTACAACGAGATACCTTACCAGAAGGCCATTACCAAACATTTAAAGGCTGGGATATTGGTGACATTATTTCAGTTGAAGGCGTGCTGTTTAAAACTAAAACAGATGAATTGTCTGTTCGAGTTGCGTCTATTAACTTACTCACAAAATCGCTACAGCCGTTACCTGAAAAGTTCCATGGTTTAACGGACCAAGAGCAACGTTACCGCCAGCGTTACGTTGACTTAATCATGAATGATGATTCACGCAAAGTATTCCAAATTCGCAGTAAAGTGGTTAGCTTTATTCGTCATTACTTGGTGGATAACAACTTCATGGAAGTGGAAACACCGATGATGCACGTTATACCTGGTGGAGCGACAGCTAAGCCATTTGCTACGCATCATAATGCCTTGGATATGGAGTTATTTTTACGTATCGCGCCAGAGCTTTACCTTAAACGCCTAGTCGTCGGTGGCTTTGAACGTGTATTTGAAATAAACCGCAGTTTTAGGAACGAAGGCTTATCAACGCGTCATAACCCCGAATTCACCATGCTTGAATTCTATCAAGCCTATGCGGATTACAAGGACTTGATGGATTTAACTGAAGATATGCTGCGCACATTAGCGCAATCTGTTTTGGGTTCAATGACAGTGCATTATCAAGGTGATGATTACGATTTAGCAAAACCATTTAGACGCATGAGCGTGATTGAATCAATATTGCATTACAACCCAGATATCACCGAAGAGAACTTAGCGACGAAAGAAGCGGCTACTGAAGTGGCTGAGCGCTTACATATTCCGCTAGAAGCTGGTTATGGGCTGGGTAAAATTCAAATAGAAATATTTGAGAAAACAGTGGAAGAAAAACTCCATGAACCAACATTTATTACCGAATACCCAACCGAAGTATCGCCATTAGCGCGTAGAAGTGATGCGAACCCGTTTGTTACTGATCGTTTTGAATTTTTTGTAGGTGGCCGCGAAGTGGCGAATGGTTTCTCTGAGTTAAATGATTCAGAAGATCAAGCAGAACGCTTTAAACAACAGGTTGAAGACAAAGAAGCCGGTGATGATGAAGCCATGCATTATGATGCTGATTATATTCGCGCGTTAGAAATTGGCTTGCCGCCAACAGCAGGCGAGGGCATTGGAATTGACCGTTTAGTGATGTTTTTAACCGATTCCGCTTCAATTCGTGATGTTATCTTGTTTCCACACATGCGACCTGAACAGTAACGTATTACCATTAATTAGGTATGTCGGTCACTGAGTTTTTAACACCTTGGGAGTTCTCTCCCATGTTGGTTTTGTTTTTGGGTGTATTAGGTGCGTTGTACTTTTTTGGGCAGCGTCGCACGCCTGAACCTGAAAAGGGAGCCAAGTACTATTGGCAAGCAATAAGCTTCTATACGGGTTTAATCTCAATTTATATCGTCTCGCATACTTATTTGGATTATCTCTCGCAATACATGTTTTGGGTTCATCGCTTTCAACATTTGGTACTTCACCATCTAGCGCCCTTATTAATGGTGCTTGGTGGTATGGAATTAATAAGAAGAGCATTACCTAATGCTGGGCAACATTGGACGTCAATACCTGTTATTTTACGGTTACCCATTGAACTGACTTACCGGCTAATCCAGCGCCCTGTAGTAGCCCCAGTTATATTTGTCGGTTTGATTTATCTTTGGTTGATTCCAGATATTCATTTTGCAGCAATGCTTAGTCAAAAGCTGTACTACATCATGAATTGGTCAATGCTTTTAGATGGCATACTTTTTTGGTGGTTAGTGTTGGGGCCAGACTGGCAAGGGGAGTCGAAAGGTTTTGCCGTTAGGCTTGCGATGTTAATAGTTGTTGTAGTACCTCAGCAATTGCTCGGCGCTTATTTAACGCTCACCAATTCAGTTGTTTATGATGTCTATGAAGTTTGTGGACGTGCTTGGCCAATCAGCCCAATGGCTGATCAAATATACGGCGGTGTTATTACTTGGATACCCGCTAGCATGATGAGCGTACTAGGCTTAGTGCTAGTATTACAACGTCGTTTTAAATATCAGAAGAGACAAGAAAATGAAATTAATTAAGGTTTTAATCGTATTATTCGTGCTGTTGGTTTTGGTGGCTTGTGCAAAAACAGAACCAACCAAATTGACAAATATTACAGGGCTTATTCCTGATTTGGAGTTTGAATTAACAGATGAAAATAATAAACAGGTGACAGCAAAAGATTACTTAGGATCTACGGTTGCTATCTTTTTTGGTTTTACCAGTTGCCCAGAAATTTGCCCAACAACGATGCATCAATGGTCAACTATCATTAAAAAAATTGGTGAGCCGGCTAAATCAGTGAACGTGTTATTTATATCTGTAGATCCGCAACGTGATTCAGCTGAAAAGTTAAAAAAATACACGGAAGCCTTTGGCTCGGCCTTTATTGGGCTTCGTGGAGATGATGCCATCATTAAAGAGATGACCAAGCGTTACCGGGTTACGTTTGGTTATGGCGAAGAAGATGAGAAAGGTGACTATGATGTGTCACACAGTGGTGCGGTTTTTGTATTTGATAAGTTCGGGAAAGCTCGATTATTAGCAACACAGTCATCGCTAACAGATGATATTACGCAAGATTTATCGGCTTTGTTGAATCAATAAAACAACATCGAAACAATCCCTTATGAGTTTAATGAGTAGGGAGGCGGGTTAATGGATATTTTTCCAAACTCATCACTATTAATTGTAGCTTGATCAGAATAATTATTTTTAATAATAACTGTACCAGAGTAACCCGAGTCAACATGTTGGATACAGCTGACAATGGTGCCAATGCTATTCTTGTCATCTGCTGTAAGAATGTCTATTCCCGGAAGGATGGCAACATCGCTCTCAAATGAGAAAAGCCGACGTTTTACCGTTCCTTTGTAATGTAGGCGTGCAATAACTTCTTGACCTGTGTAACAACCTTTTTGAAAACTAATGCCATCAAGTGCGTCTAAATTAAGCATTTGAGGGATAAAAAGCTCACTGGTAGCCGGTGTTATTTCTGGCAAACAGGCTTCTGTTAGGGCACTGTCCCACTCTATTGTGTCTTGAGTTATAGAGAGTGCATTACTTTCTATGGCGAGTTTTAATGACATGTTTTCAATGAGGGTTAAACTCACATTGGTTTGAGCTCCGTACATGACGGTTGCAAACGAGTCGATAGTGTCATCCGTTTTTTGAATAGATGTATTGATATCACCTAAAATAGTATATTGCTCGGAAACATCTTTGATTTGGACGTTAGACCTGAATTTGTACATTTGTAAACGGTCCATTATGAGCTTACATAAGCCACTATTAAGCACCATGAAATAGGAGTCAGCTTGTTTTAAGAGGTGGAATAAACAAATCACACGGCCTTTAGGGTTGCATAAAGCACCCATTGTTCCTCCATTATTTTCAATATCTGCAACATCACAGGTCACTTGTCCCTGTAAAAAACTTTCAGCATCGTTGCCATTGAATGAAATAACGGATTTTTTGTTGTTTAGATCGTAAAAACTGCTCATTAGACTTTAGTATATATTGTTGTATATCGTTGCCTTATTCTAGCGCTATCATACTTATGTTGCAGCACAAAAAAAAGAAACTTATTCTTGAATAAAAACCATGTATGTTTTAACCTTACTCGTTTGTGTGTAGGGGGAATTATGGAAGAAAGTAAAAAGGATAAAGTTGAAGAACAATCGAGTTCTTTACTTCATGATACCGACTCTAAATCCACAAAAGAATCAAAAGAATTAAACGGCCGCAAAGGGTTAGAGCCAACACGTTATGGCGACTGGGAAAAAAACGGCCGTTGCATAGATTTCTGAAACATTACATTATTTAAACTTAGAGGTTTTATATGAGTAGCAACAACAGACCACTGTCTCCACATTTGGATGTATACAGTTTGCCTTTATCGGCATTGATTTCCATTGTGCATCGTGGAACAGGAGCGTTTTTATCAATAGGCTCAATTGTTCTAGTGTGGTGGTTAATGGCACTCGCTGGTGGTGAAGAAGCATTTATGTCAGCTCAATCGTTTATGGGCAGTTTTTTTGGTCGACTTATTTTATTTGGATGGTCATTTGCTTTGTTCTTTCATTTAGCTAATGGTATTCGGCATTTGATTTGGGATGCAGGCTACGGCTTTGAAAAAGAAGCTGTCGAAAAATCATCCTTAATTGTTATTGGTGCAGCAGGGTTCTTAACGTTCTTTGTTTGGGTTATAGCCTTTTCATTCGGTATAGGAGCATAAGATGAGTTTAAAATCACCCTTGGGTCAGGCCAAAGGCCTTGGTTCAGCGAAAGATGGCTTACATCACTGGTGGGCGCAACGTGTTACCGCAATTGCATTAATACCATTAACAATATGGTTTGCTTTCAAGGTAGCAGTATTAAGTATGTCAGATTATCAAACAGTGCTTGAGTCCATTGGTTCACCTTGGTCAGCAGCGCTTATTGTGTCTTTAATTGTTGCTGCTTTCTACCATGCAGCCCTTGGCATGCAAGTTATTTTTGAAGACTATATTAGCCACAAGGCAGCTCGAATTATTGCCATTATGAGCACAAATTTATTAATGTTTTTATTAGGTGCAGCCGCTGTTATTGCGGTTGTACGTATTGCCCTTGGAGGCTAGAGTTTGATGGATATTAAAGATTATAAGATTACCGAACATAAATATGACGTTGTAGTGGTCGGTGCTGGTGGTGCTGGTTTACGCGCCACGTTTGGTATGGCTCAAAAAGGCCTTAAAACAGCGTGTATTACTAAAGTTTTCCCAACACGTAGCCATACCGTTGCTGCACAAGGTGGCATTAGTGCTGCGTTAGGAAATATGGGTAAAGATGATTGGCGTTGGCATATGTATGACACCGTCAAAGGCTCTGATTGGTTAGGTGACCAAGACGCGATTGAGTACATGTGTCGTGAGGCGATTCCTGCGATTGTAGAATTAGAGCATTACGGTGTGCCATTTTCTCGTACTGAAGAAGGTAAAATTTACCAACGCCCATTCGGTGGCATGACAACTAATTACGGTGAAGGAACAGCGCAACGTACTTGTGCGGCGGCTGATAGAACAGGCCATGCGATTCTTCATACCTTATATCAACAATCTTTAAAGCACGATGCTGAATTCTTTATTGAGTACTTCGCGCTTGATATGATTATGGATGACGATGGCGTTTGCCGTGGTGTGTTAGCCCTTAAAATGGATGATGGAACATTGCATTTATTCCGTTCACACATGGCGGTGATGGCAACAGGTGGTTACGGTCGTTCATTCTTTTCTTGTACATCTGCCCACACATGTACGGGTGACGGTAATGCAATGGCATTACGTGCTGGCTTACCATTACAAGATATGGAGTTTGTGCAATTTCACCCAACCGGCATTTATGGCTCAGGTTGTTTGATTACTGAAGGTGTGCGTGGAGAGGGTGGTTATTTAACTAACTCTAAAGGCGAACGCTTTATGGAGCGTTATGCGCCAAATGCTAAAGATTTAGCATCGCGTGACGTGGTTAGTCGTTCTATGACCATTGAAATAAATGAAGGCCGCGGTGTTGGCCCAGATGGCGATCATATTTTCCTTCACCTTGAGCATTTAGGCCCAGAAGTGATTGAAGAACGTCTACCGGGTATTGCTGAAAGTGCGAAAATTTTTGCTGGTGTTGATGTTAGTAAAGAGCCAATCCCAGTATTACCAACTGTGCATTACAACATGGGTGGTATACCAACTAATTACAAAGGCGAAGTGGTTACGCTAAAAGGAAAAGATCCGGATACCATCGTTGAAGGCCTTATGGCTATTGGTGAAGCGGCCTGTGTGTCTGTACACGGTGCTAATAGATTGGGTTCTAACTCACTACTTGATTTAGTTGTATTTGGTCGTTCAGCAGCGATTAGAGCAGCAGAAGTTGTAGAAGCGGGCGCTGATCATAAAGAGTTGGATGAGAATGCCTGCGATAAGGCATTAACTCGATTAGACAAGTACAGAAATGCAGATGGTTCTAAGAAAACATCTGAGGTTCGTTTAGATATGCAAAAAACCATGCAAATGCATGCAGCCGTATTTAGAACGGGTGACTCCATGAAAGAAGGCGTTAAAAAGCTGAAAGGCGTTATCAAATCATTTGAAGATGTATCGGTATCAGATCGTTCGCTTATTTGGAACACAGACCTTATTGAAACACTTGAGTTAGACAACTTGTTATCTCAAGCTGCTGTAACGATTGAAGGTGCTTTAAACCGCGAAGAAAGCCGTGGTGGTCATGCGCGTGAAGATTTCCCAGATCGTGATGATGACAAATGGCATAAGCATTCAATTATGTGGTTTGACGAAAAGAATAAAGTAAAAATTAAGTACCGCCCTGTGCATATGTACACATTGTCGGATGACGTTGATGTTGTACCGCCTAAAAAGCGCGTCTATTAGGCTTAGGAGAATATAGAAATGGCTGAATTTACACTTCCAAAAAACTCTGTAGTTCAAGAGGGTAAAACTTTTCCTGCACCTGAAGGCGCTACTAACGTGCAAGAAGTACACGTGTATCGTTGGGATCCTGACAGCGGTGAAAACCCACGTGTTGATATCTATAACCTTGATTTAGATACTTGTGGACCGATGGTGTTGGACGCGATTATCAAAATAAAAGATGAAGTTGACTCAACGTTAACGTTTAGACGTTCATGTCGTGAAGGTATTTGCGGCTCATGTTCGATGAATATTAATGGTAAAAACACATTGGCTTGTACAAAAGATATTGGTGACATTGATGGCCCAATTAAAATTTACCCATTGCCACATCTGCCAGTGGTTAAAGATATTGTGCCTGATTTAACGCATTTCTATGCGCAATACACATCCATTAAACCTTGGATTCAAACAGATACACCGCCGCCATCAGATCGCGAGCATCTTCAGTCAAAAGAAGACCGTTCAAAATTAGATGGTCTGTACGAATGTATTCTATGTGCCTGCTGTTCAACATCTTGCCCTAGTTACTGGTGGAATGGTGACCGTTATTTAGGTCCAGCCATCTTATTGCAAGCTTATCGTTGGTTAGCTGATTCACGTGATGAAAATGCGGGCGAACGCTTGGATGAATTAGAAGATCCCTTTAAGTTGTATCGTTGTCATACCATTATGAACTGTACAGAAACGTGCCCTAAAGGCTTAAATCCAGCGAAAGCAATTGCAGAAATTAAGAAATTATTAGTTGAACGTAAAATAGCCTAATGTCCGAAAAATCAAAACTCCTTTGGCGTTGCCGACGTGGCGTAAAGGAGCTTGATGTTGTGTTTACAAAGTTTGTAGACTCATCCTATGATGGATTAAATACACAACAGAAACAAGCGTTCACAAAGTTGCTTGATATAGAGGACCCAGAGATTTTAAGTTATATGTTGCGTCAAACTGAGCCAAACGATGCTGAGATAGCTGGCATTGTTGAGATGGTCAGAAATAACCTTTAGTTTGCTTTTACTGTGTGTCGCTGAACGACTAGTAGCATGTTACTTTGGGGTTAGTATAGTGTCACGCTTAAAGTTTTTATCATCTGTATTTGGGTAATCTAAGGTGTAGTGTAAACCCCGGCTTTCTTTTCGTTCTAAGGCGCTATCAATAATCAGTTCGGCTGTTGTTAATAGATTTCTAAGCTCAAGGAAATCACTGGTGACGTGGAAGCTACTGTAATATTCAGACACCTCTTTTTTTAATAGTTCAACTCTGTGTTTGGCACGTTGTAGACGTTTGGTCGTTCTAACAATGCCAACATAATCCCACATAAATTGTCTGAGTTCAGCCCAGTTATGGGAAACAACAATGGCTTCGTCAGAGCTTATAACCCGAGAATCATCCCATTTTTTTATGTCAGGTAGTTTTGTTTCTTGGCTAAATGACTCGGTAATATGCTTACATGCTTGCCGGGCAAAAACCAGGCACTCTAAAATTGAGTTGCTTGCTAAGCGGTTGGCACCGTGTAAACCAGTAAATGCTGTTTCGCCTATAGCGTACAGTCCCTTAATGTCAGTGCAGCCATTCTCATCAGTCATTACACCGCCACAAGTATAGTGAGCTGCGGGAACAACAGGGATTGGCTCTTTGGTCATATCAAATCCAAACTCAAGGCAACGCTTATGTAACATCGGAAAATGATTTTTGGTAAATTTTGACGTCCGGTGACTCATATCCAAAAAGACAGAGTCAATCCCTAAGCGCTTTATCTCATGATCAATAGCTCGAGCAACAGTATCGCGAGGGGCGAGCTCTGCTCTTTTGTCAAAGCCGGGCATAAAACGTGAGCCATCGGGCAATGTTAATAAACCACCTTCACCACGAACCGCCTCACTGATTAAAAATGATTTTGCCTCAGGGTGAAATAAACACGTTGGATGAAATTGCATGAACTCCATATTGGCTACCCGTGAGCCAGCGCGCCATGCCATTGCTATTCCATCACCGGTTGAAACATCCGGATTACTTGTATATAAATAAACCTTGCTTGCACCACCGGTTGCTAACGTAACGCAGGGTGCTTGCATGCTAATAACGGTGTCCTTTTTCGTGTCGAGTACGTAACACCCATTAATATGTTTCTGGCTATTTTTTTTATGTTGATATGTAACTAAATCAATCACATTGTGATGCTCGAAGATTTTAATGTTCTTTTTTTGAACAGTTAAGTCGCTCAATGATGTTTGTACTTCTTTGCCCGTTGAATCGTTAGCGTGAACAACACGTCTATGCGAATGCCCACCTTCGCGCGATAGGTGTAGTTTCTCTTGCCCTTTAGACGGTTGATCAACTGAAAATGCAACATTGTTTTCAATAAGCCAATCAATACTTGCCTTACCGTTTTCTACAACGAGTTCTACAACAGATTCATTAGATAAGCCAGCACCAGCAATTAACGTGTCTTTGATGTGTGACTTAATAGAATCTTTTTTATCTAAAACAGCTGATATGCCGCCTTGAGCATAAAAAGTATTTCCTTCGTTCATGTCAAGCTTCGAAAGAACAGCAATGTTTAAGTGTTCTGGAAGAGATAGGGCCAAGCCAAGTCCGGCGGCACCACTGCCAATTATAATGACATCAAAAGATAAAGATTTATGCATGTTGAATAAATTGTTGGGGTTAAATATTGCGGTGATAATACCAAGCTTGAAGAGATATATTCACGATTTTATTTAAAAAAGCATAACAAAACCATTTGTAACTTTTAAACTTAAGGCTAATCTAGTTTAGAATGAGTTCCAATTTACTAAAAATCGACAACACTATTTGTAATGACTAATGAAGAAGACCAACTATTGGTGGAGTTAGTCCAGCAAGGAAACAAGAAGGCGTTTGACAAGCTTGTTTTGCGCCATCAGCAAAAAGTTATACAGTTAGTGATGCGTTATGTAAAAGACCCTTCTGAAGCGCAGGATGTTGCTCAAGAAGCGTTTATCAAAACGTATAGAGCGTTACCAAACTTTAGAGGCGATAGTGCGTTTTATACATGGCTTTATAGAATTGCCGTGAATACAGCAAAGAATTATTTAGTATCAAGAGCTAGACGTTTCGTTAATAGTGAAGTCGATGCTGAAGAAGCAGAAACTTATGATGGTGCGTATTTGTTAAAAGAAGCTGATTCACCAGAGCACTTGTTATTAACTGAAGAAATCCGTCTAAAAATTCAGCAAACGATTGAACAATTACCTGATGATTTAAAAACTGCGATTAGATTAAGGGAGCTAGAAGGGCTTAGTTATGATGAAATTGCCGTCAAAATGGATTGCCCTGTTGGTACTGTTAGATCACGAATATTTAGAGCACGTGAAGCAATTGATAAAATAATTGAACCTTTATTAAATTAGCCGGTCTATTTACGCATATGAAAGAAAAACACTTACAACATGTATCTTCACTACTAGATGGTGAATTGGGCCAAGAAAATTCCGAACAAACAATCGAAACATTGTGCGATGAAGGTCAAGGTGGCAAAAAATTGGATCGTTATGCGCTTATTGGTAGTGCGTTACGAGATGAAACAGTTGTTGTTTATGAAGAAGGTTTTTTAGCAAAAGTTCAAAAAGCCCTAGAAGAAGAGCCTGCAGTACTGGCACCTATTCATGTTAAAAAGGCGAATAACAAGCCTTATATTGGCGTGGCGGTTGCTGCCTCATTTGCTTTTATTTCGATGATTTTATTTAATGTTTTTCCTGGCCCATCTAATACTGACTCATTGTCGCCTTATGCTGAAGGCATTCAAATTGAAGACACTCAGGTCGCATTTGAAGATGAGCCTAATAATATAGAATTAGAAGAATATCTCAATGATCAACGAGATGTTGAACAAAGCTTGAGACCCAAAACACGTTTAGTGGACTTTGAAAAATAACAACAACCTGTTATTCTTTTTACTTCATAGATTTTTTATTTAAGTAACGCTAAGTATGGGTAATAGTCGTTTTCGAAACGCACCTTTTTTTATTTTTTTTCTTGTCGTATTTGCCTCTTCAGCTGCTCTGGCTGAAATTTCTCCAAAACAACTTTTAAACAACATATTTCAACCGTCTACACCGAACGAATATTACGCCAGCTATGTAAGTATCCGCCCATCAGGGATGCAGTTTTCAGATGTTTATAGTGGCGTTGTAAATAAAGGGCGGTATAAACGAACTGTTTTGTCAGGTGACGTGGATATTGAAGTGCTCAGTTCGCCAATGGCAGTCAGTTACTACGATGCTAAGACAGAGCAGAAGATTTCTTACCCAAAAGAGTTTCTCAATTCACAACTAGAACTGCTTTCTTCAAGCCTAGAAAAAGTACGTAATTATTATTCAATACAGGTCGTTGAAAATGCCGAACGAGTTGCAGAGCGTGAAACGTATAGGTTGTCTGTGATGGCTAAATTGCCAGGTCGATACAGTCGGGTATATTGGATTGATAAAAGCAATTTTATTATATTGAGATTAGATGTGTTGGATACGGATGGTCAATTAATTGAACGAATAAAGTGCACGTCTCTAGTCTTTAAAGAGCAAGAGAAACATAAACTGATAGTATCAAAAGACAAAGAACAATTTTATGAATTAGATGTTCAACTTAAGCCCTTGAGTGATCGAATAAAATTAGGGTGGTTGCCAGATGAATACGAAATTGTTAGCAGTATCGACGTACTAAATGGCGACGCAATTGAAACGCAGTTTATGTTGAGTGATGGATTTTCTAAGATTACAGTGATGATTAACCCTCATCATACTGTCAGTAGTACTATAGATGCTAATCATGAGCGTGATGCATGGCAAAAATATGTTATTAACTCTGATGGACAACAGGTGGTGGTTAGTGGGGATGTACCATTAGCTATTGTTAAAAAAATCGCGACTAATATATCTCGGTAAATCTTATGATTGAAGAAAATGCAACAGTACAGGGTATCAATAAGGGAGTCGTTACACTTCAAACAATTAAAAGCAGTGCTTGTGGGGGATGTAAAGAATCTGGCACATGCTCGACATCGATTCTTTCTAAATATTTCGCGAATAAAAGTATCGAATTGAATTTAGATACTAACTTGCCAGTAAAAATTGGTGATGATGTAACAGTTGGACTTGAAGAGCAGGCGCTTGTTAGGTTAACGGTGCTCATTTATTTTATACCCATTATTGTCATGTTTGTGTTTGCAATATTGGGTACGTTCATTACAGATTATTTGAACATCACGAACGAGCTGTTGACTATAGCTTTTGCTTTAATAGGCTTGGGTGGTTCGTTTGTAGGCTTGAAAAAATTTGGTAGTTATTTTTTTAATCTAGATAAACTTAACCCCGTTGTATTGAAAATCAATTAAGCGACCCCATTTATTTTTAATGAGACTTATAAGTATGGAGAGCAATTTAATGTTTAAGCAGTTAAAAAATAGTTACCTTCTAGTCGTAATGTCACTTTTGTTTGTGGTAAATACAAGTATAGCTAATGGTTTGCCAGACTTTACAACATTGGTTGAAAATCATAGTAATGCCGTTGTGAACATTAGTACCACAGAAAAACCAAAGAATGTTCGCAGTTCTGTACCGCCTAATGGGCAACAGTTGCCAGAAAATGGCCAATATAATGATCTGTTTAAGCACTTTTTCGGGGCACCAGGGCAACAAAGAAGACCCCAACGTGAGGCACATTCATTAGGGTCAGGTTTTATTATTTCTGAAGATGGTTATTTGTTAACTAATCATCATGTTGTAAAAAATGCAGATGAAATTATTGTTCGTTTCCAAGATCGTCGTGAACTTAAAGCAACGCTAATTGGTAGTGATGAGCGTACAGATGTTGCATTATTAAAAGTTGAAGCGAAGGGTTTACCGGTTTTAAAATTCGGCTCATCAAAAAACCTTAAAGTTGGTGAGTGGGTATTTGCAATTGGCTCACCTTTTGGTTTTGATAGTAGCGTTACTGCGGGCATTGTTAGTGCGAAAGGGCGTAGTTTACCGCAAGAAAATTACGTGCCTTTTATTCAAACGGATGTGGCTATTAACCCGGGCAATTCTGGTGGCCCTTTATTTAATTTAAAAGGTGAAGTGGTCGGTATTAATTCACAGATATATAGCCGCTCGGGTGGCTTTATGGGCTTGTCTTTTGCCATACCGATTGATGTTGCTATGAATGTCAGCAATCAGCTTAAACAATCTGGCCGTGTTAATCGAGGTTGGCTTGGCGTACGGATTCAAGATGTGACACGTGAATTAGCCGAGTCATTTGATATGGACAAGCCTCATGGTGCTTTGATTTCTCAGGTTATCCCTAATAGCCCAGCAGAAAAAGCAGGGCTATTAACAGGCGATATTATTATCGAATTTAATGGAAATGTTGTTAATAGGTCTTCTTCATTACCGCCACTCGTTGGTTCTACCAATATTTCAGATAAAGCGCGTGTCAAAATTATCAGAAATAAAAAAACCAAAAAAATAAACGTTAAATTAGAAAGCTTGCCAGATGATAATGTTGCTGAGCCCACAATATCAGCACCTGTAAAAAAGAAACTAGATAATTTGTTAGGCATGTCTGTTATTGATTTAACAGATAAAATGCGTAATCAATTTGATATCAAGCGTTTTGGTGTTCTAGTAAAGCAGACTGAAAAAGGGGCTGGTGAGAAGGCAGGGATTCGACGTGGCGATCTTATTATGCAATTTAATGGTGTGAAAGTAAAAGATGTTAAACACCTAAGTAAATTAGTTAAAAGAGCTGAAAATTCTAAGTATGTGCCGGTTTTAATTCATAGGCAAGGTAATCCAATATTTCTCGCGTTGAAAAAATAAAGGGTACAATAGCGCCATAAAAATAAACGCCTCATTTGAGGCGTTTTTAATTGATGAGAATTGCTGTGCCAGATATTAATTTAACAAGAAATTTTTCAATTATTGCACATATTGATCATGGTAAATCTACGCTTGCAGATCGTTTGATTCATATGTGTGGCGGTTTAAGTGATCGTGAAATGGAAGAACAAGTACTTGATTCCATGGATATTGAGCGTGAACGTGGCATTACCATTAAGGCGCAAAGTGTCACACTGAATTACACGGCTGAAGATGGGTTAATTTATAGGTTGAACTTTATTGACACACCAGGCCATGTCGACTTTTCTTACGAAGTATCACGTTCTTTAGCAGCATGTGAAGGTGCACTGTTAGTCGTGGATGCAGCGCAAGGTGTAGAAGCCCAGAGTGTTGCTAATTGTTATACTGCTATAGAGTTAGGGCTAGAAGTTTTGCCTATTCTAAATAAGATTGATTTACCTTCAGCCGAACCGGATCGCGTTGCCGAGGAAATTGAAGAAATTATTGGAATTGAAGCCCTAGAAGCGCCACATATTAGTGCTAAAACAGGCGTTGGTGTAGACCTCGTTTTAGAACAAATAGTTAAACATGTTCCTGCACCGGTTGGTAATCCCGATGCGCCATTACAGGCACTTATTATTGACTCATGGTTTGATAATTACTTAGGTGTTGTTTCTTTGATTCGAGTGGTTAATGGCACGATTAAAAAGAAACAAAAAATTAAAATGATGTCTTCTAATGATATTCACTTAGTTGACCAAGTCGGTGTGTTTAATCCTAAGAGAGAAGTTCTTGATGCACTGTACCCAGGTGATGTTGGGTTTATGGTGGCTGGCATTAAGGATATATACGGCGCGCCAGTAGGGGATACTATTACCTTGTCAAACAATCCTGCAGAAACATCATTAGCAGGGTTCAAAAAAGTGCAAGCACGAGTATTTGCTGGATTGTTTCCTTCTAGTTCTGTTGATTATGAAAATCTCCGTGAAGCACTGAATAAGTTGAAGCTAAATGATGCGTCCTTAAATTATGAACCTGAAACATCAGATGCATTAGGGTTTGGCTTTCGGTGCGGTTTTTTGGGGATGCTGCATATGGAGATTATTCAAGAACGCTTAGAACGTGAATACGATTTAGATTTAATTACAACGGCACCGACTGTTATTTATCAGGTGCTAACCCATAAGGGGGACTTGGTGGAGGTAGATAACCCAGCCAAACTTCCTGATATTTCAACCGTTAATGAAATACGTGAGCCAATTATTGAGGCACATATTCTCGTTCCTCAAGAATATTTGGGGAATGTGATCACTTTATGTACGGAAAAACGTGGCGTTCAAACAAAATTGCAATATATGGGTAAGCAAGTATCACTCAGTTATGAAATGCCAATGAGTGAAGTGGTTCTAGACTTTTTTGATCGGTTGAAGTCAGTGAGCAGAGGCTATGCTTCTTTTGAATATGAGTTTAGGCGTTTTCAGCATGAGCCTTTGGTTAAATTAGATATATTAATTAATGGTGATCGAGTAGATGCCTTATCGTTGATTGTTCATCAAGATATCAGCCAAAATAGAGGTAGGGAGTTAGTTGAAAAAATGAAAGAACTGATTCCACGGCAAATGTTTGAAATAGCAATTCAAGCGGCGATAGGTTCGAAAATTATTGCGCGCTCTACCGTTAAAGCACTTAGAAAAAATGTTACAGCTAAATGTTACGGCGGTGATATTTCAAGAAAACGCAAATTACTTGAGAAGCAAAAAGCAGGTAAAAAACGTATGAAGCAGGTGGGCAATGTTGAAATTCCACAAGATGCATTCTTGGCTGTTTTAAAACTAGGTAATGATTAAAGGAATTTACAATGCATTTTGATTTTTCAGCGGCGTTAACACTAGCGACATTTGTAACTGGTATTATTTCGGGTGTATATTTGTTGTTGCAGATAAAAAATAAAGACGTCTTAGATGAACGTAAAGAACCTTTATTAGTTGAGTATTCAAAGTCTTTTTTCCCTGTTTTGCTGTTTGTTCTAGTGCTACGCTCGTTTATTGTTGAGCCATTTAAAATCCCTTCTAGTTCTATGATGCCAACTTTATTGATTGGTGATTTCATCTTGGTAAATAAATTTACTTACGGTGTTCGTTTGCCCGTCATTAATACCAAAGTGACTGAAGGCAGTTTGCCAAAAAGAGGCGATGTTATGGTGTTTCGCTATCCAAAAGATGAATCATTAGATTACATAAAGAGGGTGATAGGCTTACCTGGCGACAAAGTTGCTTATTTTGATAAGTACATCTATATCAATGGTGAGAAATTCAACCAAGACGATTTAGGGTTGTACCAAGGTGTTGGGCAAGGGTCGAATATGACGAATGCTTTACATAAACTGGAAAAAATGCCAAACCTTGAACATGAAATATTGGTAATGGATGAGCGCCCATCTATTGAAGGTGAGACGGTTGTGCCTGAAGGGGAGTACTTCATGATGGGTGATAATAGAGATAACAGTAACGATAGCCGTTATTGGGGAACAGTGCCCGAAGCTAATATTGTTGGTAAAGCTTTTATGATTTGGATGAACTGGGATGGCGGCATAAGTTGGTCACGTCTAGGTACATCAATCAAGTAAGCTATACTGTTATTGGTGTACCTGTATTTAATTAATAAATGGATAGAATATGAAACAGAACAAACAACAAGGGTTTACGTTTATCGGCTTGGTCATCGTTTTAGGCTTTGTGGGCATGGTGGTATTTAGTGTGCTTAAGGTTTTTCCTATCTATATGGAACATTTGTCGGTTAAGCAATCATTAGAATCATTAAAAACTGACCCTGCCATTAGATCAATGTCTACAGCGGCGATAAAAGATAAACTAGAGAAAAAGTTTAATGTGAATCAAGTGACCAGTATTGATCGTAAAACGATTAAAGTTCAACGAGGCACGGGAGATTTAAAAGTTGATGTTACCTATGAAGTGCGTGAAGACTACATGGGGAATGTGGATATTGTCTTATCGTTTAGTGATAACTTTATTGTTAACTTATAAGCATTAAAGTACATTGAGTTTTAATTCAGATCGTCTTCAACAAAAACTCGGTATTAAGTTTGGCCGTACAGATTTCTTGGAGCAAGCATTAACACATCGCAGTGTTGGCCACAGTAATAATGAGCGCCTTGAATTTCTTGGTGATTCAATATTAGGGTTTGTTATAGCTGAAAAAATATATCAACAATTCCCCAACGCTGACGAAGGCGTTTTAAGTAGGCTTCGGGCCAGTTTGGTTAATGGTGAAACGCTAGCTGAGTTAGCTACGGAACACCAGATTGGTGAAGAGTTAGTGCTTGGGCAAGGGGAGCTAAAAAGTGGCGGGCGTCGTAGAAAGTCAATATTATCTGATGCATTTGAAGCGATTATTGGGGCTCTTTATTTAGACCAAGGATTTGCTAGCACTAAAACTTGGCTTTTATCTGTGTTTGAAGAAAAGCTAGATAACTTAACGGTTGAAACAGCAGATAAAGACCCCAAAACTAAACTTCAAGAACACCTACAATCGTGTGGACTAAGCGTACCAGCGTATACAGTTATTTCTACAACAGGTGCAGACCACGATCAAATTTTTCAAATAAAATGTGTTGTTTCTGGTATTAAAGATCCTATATTTTCTAAGGCTAATTCTCGGAAAAAAGCAGAACAAAAGACGGCCTTAAAAGCCCTTAAAATACTCAATGTCTAATTCTTCATATAAAAGTGGCTACGTGGCCTTAATTGGTGCGCCCAATGCAGGCAAATCGACCTTACTTAATTACTTACTGGGGCAGAAGGTTAGTATCACCTCGCGCAAGCCACAAACGACTCGCCACCGAATATTAGGCATTAAATCGGAAGAAACATCACAGGTTGTTTATGTTGATACCCCCGGTATGCACTTAGGTGGTAAGAAAGCGTTAAATAAATACCTAAACAGAACAGCTGATGCCAGTATGCTGGGCGTTGATGTGATCGTTTGGTTGAAAGATGACATAAGATGGGATGACATTGACGATGCAATATTAAAAAAGCTTAAAGAGGCTGGTACGCCAGTTGTATTAGCATTAAATAAAGTTGATAAAGTATCTGATAAATCAAAGCTATTGCCTTTTATAGAAAGGATTAGTGAGCAATATGATTTTAAATCAATTATTCCTATCTCAGCTTTAACGGGCAAACAGTTAGATGAGTTTGAGAAACTTATTTTGGATTTATTACCAGAAGGAACGCCTTTATTTCCAGAAGAGCAAATAACGGATAAGTCTGAACGTTTTATGGCGTCCGAAATCATACGTGAAAAACTCACTCGTCGATTAGGGCAAGAGTTGCCTCACTCATTAAGTATTAGCGTTGAACAGTTTAAAGTTGAAGAAAAAATTGTTCGAATATATGCGACTGTTTGGGTGGAGCGTAAGGGTCAGAAAAACATAGTTATTGGCCCTAAAGGTGCCGGTTTAAAAGACACAGGCATGAAAGCACGTATTGACCTTGAAGAGATGTTGGATAGTAAAGTTTATTTAAATCTGTGGGTAAAGGTTAAAAAAGGCTGGTCAGAAAACGAAAGAGAGATAGCCAGCCTCGGTTACGTGGATTCGTAATTCACAAATTATTAGTTAAATGAATCGTGTTGAGCATCAGCAGGCATTTATTCTAAAAAGCCAAAGCTACAAAGAAAGCAGCGTTATTCACCAGATGTTTTCTATTGATTATGGTGTTGTTTCAATCATATCTAAAGGGTCCAAATCAAAAATATCTAAAGTTGGGTCGGTATTGCATCCGTTTAGGCAACTGGCCGTGTCTTGGGTTGGGAAATCAGACCTTAAAACATTAACATCCTCGGAACAATTAGGTGAATTAAATACATTAAAAGGCAATGGGCTTTATTGTGGGTTTTACGTTAATGAGTTGATTCTAAACCTGCTACATAAGTTTGACGGCCATCCGGTGTTATTTACAGCGTATCAAAAAGTGATGTACCAATTGGCCAGCAATGAAAACCTTCAAAATCATCTGAGAGAATTTGAAAAAATTTTGCTGCAAGAGATAGGATACGGTTTGCAACTGGATCATGTGGCGAACAGTGACGCTCCTATCGACGCGGACTTAGATTACACTTATGTTATTGGTAAAGGGGTTGTCGAATCATCTTTTTCATCTAACGAGCAGCGCATATCTGGTTCTACGTTAAATAACTTAAGGGACAATTGCTTGGCGACCAAGCAGGAGCTGATTCAAGCAAAAAAACTAATGCGCCGTTTAATAGATTATCAATTGGATGGTAAAATCTTAAAAAGCCGAGAATTATTTTTATAAAACAATGAATAAAAAACCCATATTGCTAGGCGTAAACATTGATCATGTGGCGACACTAAGAAACACTCGTGGTACAGATTACCCATCACCATTGGATGCAGCTTTTATTGCCGAAAAGGCAGGAGCTGATGGCATTACTGTTCATTTGCGTGAAGACCGTAGGCATATTGTAGATGCTGACGTGTATGCCTTACGCAAACACATGCATACTAGAATGAATCTCGAGCTGGCTGTCACTGACGAAATGATTGATATTGCTTGTGATGTTAAACCTGTTTCATGCTGTTTGGTGCCAGAAAAAAGAGAAGAGTTAACTACGGAAGGCGGATTAAATGTTGTGGATAATTTTAAGAATATTCAGTCAGCCTGTCAGCAATTGTCAAAAGAAGGCATTTTAATATCACCATTTGTCGACCCTGATGAACAACAAATAACAGCGGTTAAAGAAGCAGGGGCCACCATGCTAGAGCTTCATACGGGGTGTTATGCCGATGCTAAAAATGAAAAGGATCAACAGTTCGAATTAGAGCGCATTCAACACGCAGCGCGTTATGCTGACCAATTAGGCCTACAAGTTAATGCCGGCCATGGCTTGCATTACCATAATGTTAAAAGTATCGCTAACATTCCTGACATTGTAGAGCTCAATATAGGTCACTCCATTATTGCAAGAGCCGTTATTGCTGGTTTAGATCTTGCGGTGCGTGATATGAAACAGTTGATGTATTCAGCACGCACTGCTAGTTAGAGTTTGTCGTGAAAATTGCTTTAGGCATCGAATACGATGGAGGTAACTATCATGGTTGGCAGCGCCAAAAAAGTACGCAACTTACTGTTCAAGAGAAAGTAGAAGATGCATTAGCTAAAATAGCCACTCATGAGATGCGTATCGTCTGTGCCGGGCGTACTGATGCAGGTGTTCATGCATTTGCACAAGTTGCTCATTTTGAAACAGAAAAAGTTCGTTCAGCTCATGAATGGGTATTTGGTTGTAATGCCAGTTTACCTGATGATATAAGGGTTATTTGGCATAAAAATGTAGATGATGATTTTCACGCACGCTTTTCAGCCGCGGCTCGCTATTATCGCTACGAAATCCTAAATCGCCCTATAAAATCGGCACTACATCGAAATCATGTGACGACTATTCATTTACCATTAGATGAGCAACTGATGCAATCTGCTGCGAATACGTTGGTTGGTACGCATGACTTTACGTCTTTTCGAGCTCAAAACTGCCAGGCTAAAAGCCCCGTTAAACAGCTACATTGGATAAATATTAAACGGTATAATGACAAAATAATTATAGACGTGATAGCCAATGCTTTTTTGCACCATATGGTTCGCAATATAGTGGGCTCTTTACTGCCTATTGGACTGGGTAAAAAGGAGCCGATCTGGTTGGCTGAGGTGCTTCACGCTAAAGATCGTAAGGCTGCTGGTGCAACAGCACGGCCCACGGGCTTGTATTTTAAAGGGGTGTATTACCCTAAGCACTTTGGGCTGCCTATTCACCGTGCATTTGAACCATTTGGCGAACGAATTGACCCCACACTTTGAACTATTAATAAACTAATTTAGATGAGAACACGCGTTAAAATTTGTGGTATTACTCGTTATGACGATGCAACAGCCGCCATTAATGAAGGCGCTGATGCACTTGGTTTTGTTTTTTATGAACCCAGCCCTCGTTATATATCGGTTGAAGAAGCCGCATTAATATTTAATAAAATACCACCATTTATCAATACAGTAGGGCTTTTTGTTAATGCTGACTATGATTTTGTTTTAAACGCATCTAACGCCCTTAACATTAATTTATTACAGTTCCATGGTGATGAAGATGAGGCATATTGTTCTTCGTTTGGTAAACCGTATATAAAAGCTATTAGAATTCAAGAAACCACCAACTTGCTAGACGTGAGTCGTCAATTTCACAGCGCGTCTGGGTTGCTGATAGACGCATTTGATAAAGATAAATTTGGCGGAACAGGCGAAACGTTTGATTGGAGCTTGTTGCAAACAGCGTGTGACTTACCGATTATTCTTGCGGGTGGGTTAACGCCCGATAATATTTCCGGTGCTATTAAACAAACACATCCCTATGCTGTGGATGTGAGCAGTGGTGTAGAAGAAAGTAAAGGTGTGAAAAGCCATCCATTAATTAAACAATTTATGAAAGAGGTTAAATGTGCCGATGAATGATTCGGAGAAACAAGCAGCGATAGAGGATTACAATTTACCTGATGATACAGGGCACTTTGGTCCTTATGGCGGTGTTTTTGTTGCAGAATCTTTAATGGAATCCATTGAAGAGCTGAATAATGCCTACAAAAAATACATGCAAGACCCTTTGTTTCTAAAGGAATTAGACGCTGATTTACAAGATTATGTTGGACGACCTTCGCCGGTTTATCATGCCGAGCGATTAAGTGTGGAAAATGGTGGCGCACAAGTTTATTTAAAGCGTGAAGACTTAAACCATACGGGTGCGCATAAGATAAACAATACGATAGGTCAGGCATTATTGGCCAAACGTATGGGTAAAACACGAATCATAGCTGAAACGGGTGCAGGCCAACACGGTGTGGCTACGGCCACTGTAGCGGCTCGCCTTGGTTTGGAATGTGTTGTGTATATGGGGGCAGAAGACATACAGCGCCAAGCACCTAATGTTTACAGAATGAAGTTACTGGGTGCGGAAGTGGTATCCGTGACATCGGGTTCGAAAACATTAAAAGATGCGTTGAATGAGGCGATGCGTGACTGGGTGACCAATATAGATACGACATACTATATTATTGGTACTGTGGCAGGCCCACACCCATACCCAGCAATGGTTAGAGATTTCCAAACCATTATTGGTCGAGAAGGGCGTCAGCAGATGCTTGATAATACAGGGCGCCTTCCAGATGCGCTTGTGGCCTGTGTTGGCGGTGGTTCTAATGCTATTGGCTTGTTTTATCCATTTATTGGCGATAAAAGTGTAGAAATTTATGGGGTTGAGGCAGCTGGTTTGGGCATTGAAACAGGGCAACACTCTGCGCCACTCTCAGCCGGTCGGCCTGGCGTTTTACACGGCAATAGAACATACATAATGGCGGATGATAATGGTTCAATTATCGAAACTCATTCAATATCAGCGGGGCTAGATTACCCTGGCGTAGGACCAGAGCATTCATGGTTAAAAGACATTGGCCGTGCTAACTACGTGGGTATAACAGATGATGAAGCCCTTGAAGCATTTCATATGCTTACTAAGGTTGAGGGGATTATTCCTGCACTAGAATCAAGCCATGCAGTGGCTTACGCGCTTAAATTGGCTAAAACGATGGATAAAGATCAAACTATTTTGGTTAATTTATCGGGTCGCGGTGATAAGGATATTTTCACCATAGCCAAACTTGAAGGTATTGAATTATGAGTCGTTTAGAAAATTGCTTTAACGAATTACAGTCCACAGGACAAAAAGCACTTGTACCTTTTGTAACGGCTGGCGATCCGAGTGGCGCGTTTACGCTGTCGTGCATGCATAGCATGGTAAAAGCGGGTGCAAATATTATTGAATTAGGCGTACCATTTTCTGACCCGATGGCCGATGGCCCAGTTATCCAACGAGCCAGTGAACGAGCGTTAGATGCAGGTATGACGTTGGTCGGTGTTTTGGATATTGTTAAATCATTTCGCAAAACAGATCAACAAACGCCTGTCGTGTTGATGGGGTATCTAAACCCAATTGAATTCATGGGTTACGAAACATTTGCAAAAGAAGCTGAAAAAGCCGGTGTTGATGGCGTGCTAACCGTTGATATTCCGCCTGAAGAAAGCGAAGGCTTAAATCAGGCGTATAAAAAGCACGGCATTGCGCCTATTTTTTTATTGTCTCCAACGAGTACAGTAGAGCGTATTAAAAAAGTAGCTAATGTTGCAGAAGGTTATATTTATTACGTGTCGTTAAAAGGGGTCACTGGCGCGGCAAACCTCGAACTGTCAGAGATTAATGACAAGGTTTCAATAATTAAACAGCATACTAATATTCCGGTAGCGATTGGATTTGGTGTGAAAACGGCTGACATTGCTTCAGATATTGCTAAAATAGGCGATGCAGTGGTGGTGGGTAGTGCGCTGATTAATTGTATTACTGACCATGACGACACGTCTAAAGCAGAACAAGCAGTGTTTGATTTACTAAATAGCATGCGCTTAGCAATGGATGCGAATGCAACCAAATAATCAGAAGGTGACAAAATGAGTTGGTTTGAAAAATTAATTCCAGACAGAATCCGAATCGATGGATTAACTAAGGGGTCAGTTCCAGAAGGCTTATGGTGTAAGTGTGATAGTTGCCAAAGCGTTTTATATAAAACAGACCTTGAAAAAAACTTCAGTGTTTGTCCTAAGTGTGAGCATCACCAACGCTTAACGGGGCGTGCTCGCTTAAATATGTTCCTAGATGAAGGTGATAGGGTCGAAATTGGTGTCAACCTCAAATCAAAAGACCCATTAAAGTTTAAAGACAGCAAAAAATATAAAGACAGGCATGCGGCTGCTGTTAAAGCAACCGGTGAAAACGATGCATTGATCGTTATGAAGGGAAAATTGATGGAAGCTGACATTGTTGCAGCGGCCTTTGATTTTTCATTTATGGGCGGGTCAATGGGGTCTGTTGTTGGCGAACGTTTTGTACGTGCCGTCAATGAATCACTAGAAGCAAACATTCCTTTAATTTGCTTTTCAGCGAGTGGTGGCGCTCGCATGCAAGAGTCGCTGTTTTCGCTCTTTCAAATGGCTAAAACCAGTGCAGCACTTGCAAAACTTGCTGAGAAAAAGATTCCATTTATCTCTGTGTTAACAGACCCGACAATGGGCGGTGTATCTGCTAGTTTAGCGATGCTCGGCGATATTCATATCGCTGAACCGAATGCATTGGTGGGTTTTGCAGGCCAACGTGTTATAGAACAAACAGTGAGCGAAAAACTACCAGAAGGGTTTCAACGAAGTGAGTTTTTACTTGAGCACGGTGCTATAGACATGATTGTTGACCGTCGGGAATTGAGAGAAAAAATCGCATCGATATTATCAATGTTAACGCAGAGCGAAATGAAGCCGATTGCTGAAGAGTCAGTATCTGAAGATATTCCTGTGGCAGATGTAATTGAGGACGGCCAATAGTAACGTCGAGCCAATCCGAGCTAACGGCAACGTCTTCACTTGACGACTGGCTGAGTTGGCAAGAAGGCTGCCATACATCAGAAATTGACCTTGGGTTATCTCGGGTCAATCAAGTTTACCAAACGCTTAATAAAGAATCTAACCACTCTGTTTATACAATAACGGTCGCTGGAACCAATGGAAAAGGGTCTAGCGTGGCCATGTTAGAGGCTATTTTATTAGCTGCTGGTTATACGGTAGGGGTCTATAGCACACCGCATCTTCAACACTATAACGAGAGAATTCGGGTTAATGGAATACCTGTTCAAGAGGCTCTTATCACGTCATCTTTTGCGCAGATAAATGAAGCCCGTGCGAACATCAGTTTAAGTTATTTTGAATTTGGAACACTTGCTGCACTGGAGATTTTTAAGCATGAATCAGTCGATGTTCGAATACTAGAAGTAGGGCTTGGTGGTCGATTAGACGCGGTTAATATTATTGATGCAGATGCGGCGCTGATTACGAGCATCGGTATAGACCATGTCGATTGGTTAGGATCAGATATTTCCGATATTGCTTTTGAAAAGGCCGGTATTTTTAGAGCATCTCAAAAAGCGGTTTGTGGCGCTGTTGATGTTCCTTTATCTCTTGTTAATTTTGCACAATCATTACGCACAGATTTACTGTGCGTTGGGCCCGATTTTAATGTGGAGATTAATAAGACGTCATGGCGACTTATTGCACATCATCGTTTTGCAGGGGAATATGCTTTTCCTGCCTTAGTTGGTGAGCATCAAACTTATAACGCAGCGTCCGTCATCACTTTGTTAGCGCATATTTCGTTAGAGCTTCCTGTTAAGGCATCACATATAAAGACTGGGCTATCTCATTGTAAATTAGCAGGGAGAATGCAAATTATCGCTGCCAAGCCCCATTTACTGTTGGACGTGGCGCATAACCCGCAATCAGCACGAGTGTTAGCGGACTACCTGAAAAAATACCATTCAGATAAAAAATTATGTGCGGTGTTTTCAATTATGTCAGATAAAGACATTGCTGGCGTGTTGCTGCCGCTCAAAGGTCTAGTTGAAAAATGGTACATAGCCCCTATCAGTTCAAGCAGAGGAGCAACGACTGCTGAGATCGAGCAGAACATCTTAGAAAATGGTGTTGGCGAATCTATTATTTACCCATCTATTGAATTAGCGTTATCAGCAGCACAAGAAGAATCAAATAAAAATGATTTGATTGTTTGTTTTGGCTCTTTTTATGTGGTTGAAGGGTGTTTAGAAGCGCTATAATATTAAATCATTCATTGGGTAAGGGCTTATGGAACAACCATTAAAACAACGCATGATTGGTGCAACCATTATCATTGCTTTGGCTGTTATTTTTGTGCCGATGTTGATTGGTCAAAAACCGACTGATCCAGAAGCGATATCAATCGAAATCCCAGAGCCGCCTGCGGAAATCGAGCTAGGCATTACACCCTTGCCAGAACTTAGCAATAATGGCTTGGCAGAAGTTAAAATCAATAAAGATAAATCGGTCGTCATTACAAAACCTAGCAGCCCTAAACCGCCGAAAAAAGCACCTGTTAAAGCCTTAACGTCCTGGGTTGTACAAGTTGGTAGTTTCTCTGATCAAAAAAATGCTGATGCACTTGCGACAACACTTAAAAAAGCCGGATTTACAGCATTCGTTGATCCTGGAACAAGCAATAAAACTGAAATATATCGAGTTAAAATAGGCCCTGAATTAAGCAAAGAAAAAGCCGATAAATTAGCCGTTGTCGTCAAAGAAAAACAAAAGCTGACTAAAGCTATTGTTGTTCAATATCCCTAACAATGTTTGATATGACCTTAGAAGGGCTTATTTGGGTTGATTTTGTCATTATTGGCATTATCTTTATTTCGGCTGTTATAGGTTTGTTTAGAGGGCTTATTAAAGAAGCTTTTTCATTAGGTACTTGGTTGGTGTCTATTTGGATTGCCATTAACTACTGCCAAGCTTTTTCAGTATATTTTGTAGACTATATAGACGTGCCATCAGCAAGGGTAGCGGCTGCATTTATCTGCTTATTGCTGTTAACACTTATATTGGGCGCCATGTTGTCTTATTTAGTCAGTCAAGTCATTACAATGACGGGGTTAACAGGCACAGACCGTTTCGCCGGGTTTATCTTTGGTATTGCTCGGGGTGTTGTTGTGATGTCAGTACTGGTTTTACTGGCTGGGTTAACACCTCTCCCTCAAGATCCTTGGTGGGCAGAATCAACGCTTATTGGTCCATTTCAGGAACTATCTGTATGGTTAAGGGCTCAAATACCTGAAGGTATTTCGGAATATTTATCTTACTAAATTATTAGGTTCAAACGACTATGTGTGGAATAGCTGGAATTGTTGCTCAACAAGATGTTAATCAAGAACTGTACGAAGCGTTAACCGTACTTCAACATCGTGGCCAAGATGCTGCAGGTATCGTTACCTGTGAAGGTAGTCACTTACATTTGCGTAAAGCAAATGGCCTTGTTCGAGATGTGTTTAGAACCAGCCACATGTTAGAACTCAAAGGTAATATGGGCATTGCACATGTGCGTTACCCAACAGCTGGGTGTTCAAGTTCTGCAGAAGCACAGCCATTTTATGTTAACTCTCCCTTTGGTATTACCTTGGCGCACAACGGTAACTTAACCAATGCAGAAGCGTTAAAAGAAGAGCTGTTTGTTGAAGATCAACGCCACATAAATACTAATTCTGATTCGGAAATTTTACTTAATATCTTTGCTCATGAACTTCAGCAATTAGGTAAATTAAAACTGAATGAAAGCGATGTGTTTAAAGCAGTAGCTGCGGTACACAAACGCTGCGAAGGCGCTTATGCCGTTGTTGCTATGATTACAGGGTTTGGCGTTGTTGGTTTTAGAGACCCTAACGCCATTCGCCCTATTTGTTTTGGTTTGCGTGAAACAGACAGTGGCAATGAATATATGCTGGCTTCTGAATCGGTTGCGCTCGATACACTAGGCTTTAAATTAGTTCGAGATATATCACCCGGCGAAGCCGTGTTTATTAAAAAAGGTGGCGTTATACACACACAACAATGTGCAGAAAACCCAGTATTAACCCCCTGCATTTTTGAATATGTTTACTTGGCTCGTCCAGACTCGATTATCGACAACGTTTCTGTGTATAAATCGCGCCTTAGAATGGGCGAAAAACTGGCAGAAAAAATTAAACGCCTAAAACCTGAACACGATATTGATGTCGTTATACCCATTCCCGATACTAGCAGAACATCGGCATTACAACTCGCCAATATGCTCGATGTTAAGTACCGCGAAGGGTTTATAAAGAACAGGTATATTGGTAGAACCTTCATCATGCCAGGCCAACAAGAACGCAAAAAATCAGTGCGTCGTAAGCTCAACGCCATTGAATTAGAATTTAAAGGTAAAAATGTTTTGTTGGTGGACGATTCTATCGTTCGTGGTACAACATCTGGCCAAATTATTAAACTAGCTAGGGAAGCAGGGGCAAACAAAGTGTATTTTGCATCGGCTGCGCCACCCGTGCGTTACCCCAATGTTTACGGTATTGATATGCCGGCTGTTGATGAACTGGTTGCCCACGATAGAACCATAGAAGAAGTGGAACAAGCGATTGGTGCAGATTGGCTAATTTACCAAGACTTGGACGATTTATACGAATCTGTACGTAAGCGTAACCCCGATATTGTTGATTTTGATGCCGCTTGTTTTAATCAAAAATACGTGACGAATACAGTCAGCAATGAATACCTAAAAAAACAAGGCCTAAACCGTTCAGATGATCAAAAAACAGATAACAATTTAGATCAAACAGTCATTGAACTACATAACACTAACTAACCAATAAACGCTATACGCCATGTCAAATGAAAATTGGAAAGACTATTCAATAGAAACACAAGGTGTTCGCGCGGGCCAGCACAGAACGCCAGAAGGGGAGCACAGCGATGCGATCTTCCCTACATCAAGTTATGTGTTTAAAAGCGCAGCAGAAGCGGCAGGGCGCTTCTCTGGCAAAATAAGCGGTAATATCTATTCTCGCTTCACCAACCCAACAGTTAGAGCCTTTGAAGAACGCTTAGCAGTAATGGAAGGGGCAGAGCGTGCCATGGCTACATCATCAGGTATGGCTGCCATCAACACAGTTTGCTTGGGCTTGCTCAGCGCAGGGGACCATGTCGTGTGTTCGCGCAGTGTTTTCGGTAATACGGCGCTCATATTTAAAAACATCATGCAGCGTTTTGCCATAGAAACCACGTTTGTGGATTTAGATGACATCAACGCATGGCAATCTGCCATTAAATCGAATACACGCTTCTTATTCATAGAAACACCCTCTAACCCGTTAGGTACGTTAGCTGATATTAAACAACTGGCCGAATTAGCACATGCCAACAATGCCCTATTAATAGTAGACAACGTCTACTGCACACCTGTGCTTCAAAAACCGCTTGAACTCGGCGCAGATTTGGTTGTTCACTCAGCCACTAAATACTTAGATGGGCAAGGGCGTTGTGTTGGTGGTGCAGTCGTGGGTGCGAATGCATTGATAGAAGAAAAGCTGTACCCCATTTTACGTACGGCAGGCCCCACCATGAGCCCGTTTAACGCATGGGTGTTCCATAAAGGCTTAGAAACTTTATCACTGCGTATGGAAAAACACTGCACTAACGCGCTTGCCATTGCTCAGTGGTTAGAACAACAAGCCAATGTAGAAAAAGTGCACTACACAGGCTTAACGAACCATCCTCAGCATGAATTAGCCAAACAACAACAAACAGGTTTTGGTGGCATCGTCAGCTTTGAAGTTAAAGGCGGCCAAGACAACGCATGGAAAGTAATAGACGCGACTCAAATGATTTCTATAACAGCCAACCTAGGCGATGTAAAAAGCATGATTACACACCCGTCAACAACAACACATGGAAGACTAACGGAAGATGAGCGCAATAAAGCAGGCATTACAGACTCATTATTACGCTTGGGTGTTGGTTTAGAAAATGTTACGGATATAACAGCGGATTTGAATAGAGGTTTGTTATCTATTTAAATTATCCATGGTTGACCTTTAATATCACAATACGTGGAACAGCTATCCACCTATATCTATTTAATACGTGCACAATTGGTTCCGCTTATTAGCATTGTTCGCAACCGACGCTACCTATATGGCGAACTAAACTGAGTAGAAATAAAGGGAACCCAGTGATAAAACGAAACAGATTCGATACTAATACGCGCCACCCGCGAACGTCCGAGTTGAGCGGCAATATCTTGAGTGACCTATGCTTTTAAACCAAGAGCGTGCCCTAATTAGAACAAGTCGTTTGAGGGGCGTGCAAACTATATCGGCCCCTCATTTCACTGCGCTCAATCAGAACCAATATAATTCACAAGCCGCTCAACTCGGACGTTCGTTGCCAAGACAAACAAATGATCTTTATGAATAATCATAATAATTCATGTCATAGAAAGAGAAGCAAATCTCTAGGTGTTCCCGAGCTAATTGCTATCGCACTTGGTGGGATGGTTGGTGGCGGGATTTTTACAATTCTTGGGATTTCAGTATCACTGGTAGGCGTATTTACTCCATTGGTGATAATTATTGGCGGGATAATAGCATCTCTTGCCGCCTATTCTTATGTCAAGTTAGGTGTCTACTACAAAGATGAAGGAGCCACCTACTCTTTCTATAAAAGAACATTTCCGAACTCTCCTTTTGCAGCATCACTAATTGGTTGGTGGGTCATTTTCGGCTATATAAGTACAATGGCTCTGTATGCATATACTTTCGCGTCTTATGCCATTAGCGGATTTTCTTTTGCTGAGAGTGAGTTAGCAAGAAAAGTTGTAGCTGGTGTCGTCATCCTTACTTTTACACTTATCAACATATGGAGTGTTAAAGGTATGGGAAAAATAGAAGATATTATGGTTTATACCAAACTAGTTATATTGGTCATTATTTCATTTGTACTTATAAATAATCAACAAACAACTATTCCTGTACTGATTCAGAATGAGAGTGATGTAAGTATATTGTCAATTTTAATAGTTGCTTCAATTACTTTTGTGGCATACGAAGGTTTCCAGCTTGTTATCAATGCCGTCAATGAAATGGAAGCACCTGAAAAAAATATTCCGAAGGCTATATATTCCTCACTATTTCTTGCAGTTTTAATTTATTTCATTATTTCTTTAGGTGCCATACTGGCCATCCCTTTTGATGAAATCATTAAAAATAAGGAATATGCACTTGCTTCTGGTACTGGAAAGGTACTTGGCCATTGGGGAACTGACCTTGTGATATTAGGAGCACTATTAGCAACGAGCAGTGCCATCAGTGGAACTGTATTTGGTGCATCAAGGCAGATGGCCGTTATAGCAGGTGATGGTTATTTTCCTAAGGTGCTTGCTAAGCGAATTAACCATATTCCTGTTTTTGCCATTATAAGTATGGCTGTCCTAGCGTTCATTCTTGTACTTGCAGGTAGTTTAGAGATGATACTCGAATTTGGTAGTGTTACGTTTTTATTAGTATCGTTGCTAATGGCGTATGCTAATTACAAGGTTCGTGATTTAACCAATTCATCGCTATTTGTCACCATTGTTTCTTTTTTTACTCTTTTAATTGGAACTGCACTAATTCTATACTATGAACTTAACAATCAACCCCAGCAATTAATATTTATTATTGGCCTCTATACTTTATTAACATTAGGTTCGTGGCTATTTTCAAGAAATAAGGCGAAGCAAGTTGGCGACTAACAATCACATCCAGTAAACAGTAAAAAGAGACATTTCGCTACTCTTTGCTTTTTGCTGCCGCTGATGTGAGGCGTTAGGCAAGACAAATTGGGGTTAATTAACTAAAAGAACGGTTTGTCACAGCCACCTTCTGGAATTAAAGGGGACGCTACGTCTGAAGTCTGACTTTGGTAGACAGTTTAAATTAAAGGGGACGCTACCCTTTAATTCCTTTAATTTAAAAAAATATTAACAGGAGTTAATTTATTTGAATAATAACCCTCAAAGAGATAGAAAGGTTGAGCGAGTTATATTGATTGAGGGATCGATTAACTTTGTTGTTCTAGTAGCAAAATTAGTTGTAGGTTTATCCACCGGTTCACTCGCAATTGTTGGTGATGCGATACATTCTTTGACAGATGTTGTGAATAATATAGTGGCGTGGATTGTTACTAGAATATCAAGTTCACCTCCAGACCGTGAACACCCATACGGGCATCGTAAGTTCGAAACCTTAGCTGTATTCTTTCTCGCATCCTTATTAGTTGTGCTTTCATTTGAGCTCGCTATGCACGCAATTAATAAAGATGATACTGATATTGAAAACTCCGTTTGGGGGCTAGGAGTCATGCTGGTTGTGTTAATCATAAACATAGCATTGGCAGCTTGGCAGCGTAAATGGGCTCGTAAATTAAAATCCGATATATTACTTGCAGACGCGACACATACGTTTGCAGATGTTTTTACAACCATTGCAATCATTATTGGATGGCAATTATCCGCCATGGGGTATCTTTGGATAGATCGAATCTGTACTCTTGGAGTTTCACTTCTTGTGTTTTATTTGGCTTATGGTTTATTTAAAAGAGCTTTCCCAGTGCTCGTCGACCAATTTGCTTTAGATCCTGAGTTGTTATCTAATTCCATACAAGAGGTGCAAGGTGTCCTTAAAGTTAATAGAGTCCGGTCTCGTTGGATTGGAAGTGAGAAATCGATTGATTTAGTGATTTCAGTTGACCCAGAGCTATCTACAGCAGATTCACACAATATTGCTACGAATGTAGAATCGCATATAGAGGAAAAATATGGCGTATCTGATATTTCTATTCACGTTGAGCCCATGCATAAAAACACCTAACATGATGTTCAACTTGACTGCCAAAAGCGCCGTTTCGCTACACTACATTCTGCTAAGGTATAGTTAATGGGTATGCCGCAAAAACAACTATCAATTTTTGAGCGTTATCTGACTGTATGGGTATTACTTTGCATTACTGGGGGTATATTCTTAGGAAAAATGGCGCCCGGCATTGCAACGACACTGAATGACTTTTCCATATACCAAGTATCGATTCCGATAGCCGTGTGTTTGTTTTTCATGATGTACCCAATCATGGTGAAAATTGACTTTTCTCAAGTACTTAGGTCAGCGAAAACGCCCAAGCCAGTGATGCTAACGCTCTTCATCAATTGGGCGATTAAACCTTTTAGTATGTTCGCGATATCTTATATATTCTTAGGGTATTTATTCAAAGATCTATTACCCGGCACAGAGATTTTAGCTAATGGCGAAGAGGTGGAGTTGTGGCGGAGCTATATCGCGGGCACTATTTTGCTTGGTATTGCCCCTTGTACGGCAATGGTTTTGATGTGGGGGCACTTATCCGGCGGGAATGATGGGTTAACATTGGTGATGGTCGCTATCAATTCACTTATTATGCTTTTCCTTTATGGGCCTTTGGGCAGTTTATTACTGAACGTAAATTCTATGCCTGTACCTTGGCAGACGATGGTGCTTTCTGTCTCTATTTATGTTGCTTTGCCGTTAATTGCTGGATTCTTTTCCCGTAAATTAATCATTAAATACAAAGGTATAGAGTGGTTTAATGCAAAGTTTTTGAAGTGGTTAACACCTGTCAGTATCACGGCTCTATTGGTTACCCTAATTCTCCTATTTTCGTTCAAAGGCGAAGTTATTGTTGGGAACCCTTTAACTATCCTATGGATAGCAATTCCATTAATAATTCAAACCGTATTTATATTTTCCCTCGGCTATTTCGTCCTTTCTAGGTGGTTTAAGCTTGCTTATAAAGATGCCGCTCCTGTTTCATTAATAGGCGCATCAAATCACTTTGAAGTGGCGATCGCGACAGCGGTTATTATTTTTGGTTTGTCGTCAGGGGCTGCATTAGCTACGGTAGTCGGTGTATTGATTGAGGTGCCTTTGATGTTAATGCTCGTTTCTTTGTGTAAAAGAACGCGCTATTTATTCGAAGATAACGGGACGGTAAAAACCTAATAAGCAGAAAGGAATACAATTTATGAAAGACGATAGAGATATAGAGAAAGGTTATACAACATCAGAGTTTGTTTCTAAATTAAGACGATTAGCAGACGCACTTGAATCGGGTGATAAATTTGAAATTCAAATTGCTGGTGAACGAATTTATGTGCCTGTTCGTGCGGAGTACAATATTGAACATGAACGAGAAGGGACCGAAGAAGAAATTGAGTTTCAAATAAAATGGTCTCGTTAACATAGAGTAACGTGTTCTAACCAGGGATTTTATATGCAAGCTGACTTGTTGATGACGGTTGTTCTACCGGTCTCATTATTTATTATTATGTTGGGTATGGGGTTGTCTCTTCGAACGGCTGACTTTACGCATATTTTAGAGGAACCCAAAGCCGCATTAATTGGATTGTCTGCGCAAATGATTGCGTTGCCCGCCATTGCTTTTTTTATAGCCACTGCTTTTAAATTACCACCTGAATTGGCCGTTGGGCTAATGATTATTTCCTTCGCGCCTGGTGGGGCAACATCAAATATGTTCAGCAATTTGGCCAACGGTGATGTGGCGTTGTCTATTAGCTTAACGGCAATAGTTAGCCTTGTTACACCGTTTACGCTGCCTTGGTTGACGCTCTTATCAATGGATCATTTTATGGGGGCAGGGGACGCATTTGAGCTGCCTTTACTAAAAACGGTAATTCAATTATTGGTTATTACGGTGATACCTGTGTTTATTGGCATGTTTATATTGAGCAAGTGGCAAAAGGCCGCTTATAAAGTTGAGCCTGTTATAAAAGTGTTTTCGGTCATCTTTTTGTTTTTGATTATAGTGGTTATTCTTTTGAAGAATAAAGCGCAAATGGTTGATTTTTTTATACAAACAGGGGCGGCAACGTTAACGCTCAATGTTTTGGTTTTGGGGCTTGGTTATTTGTTGGCTAAGTTCTTCAAGTTGTCACAAGCACAATCTATATCTATTGGTTACGAAGTAGGCATTCAAAATGGCACGTTGGCATTAATGGTGGCTGGTATGCTGGTTGGTAATGACACGATGATGATCCCTGCGATAACGTATAGTGCATTTATGTTTATTACAGGTTTTGTTTTTGGTTTTGTTATGAAAAAGTCTACCAAGCGTACGAGCACTTCCGTTTAGTAGTAGGTTAGCTATTTTTAAAGAGTAAGAAGAATTTATGAAAGAAATTACTGGAATTAATCATGTTGGTTTAAGAGTAAAGGACCTTCAAAGGTCTAGAGCGTTTTACGAGAAGCTTGGTTTTGAATTTCTTGCAGGACCAATTGGTCCAGAGCCAGTGGCGATAATGGAGCATCCATCGGGGGTGAATATTAATTTTATTTTAAATTCTACGGATGATATCCCCAGTAATATTTTGATGGACACTCCGACTAAACACACGGGTTATACCCATATTGCCTTGGAGGTGACGAGTATCAGTTCTATCGAAGAACAGCTTTTAAGCCATGAAATCACCATTACAGAAAAAGTAGAGTTTGAAGGCGCTAAATTCTTTTTTGTACGAGACCCAGATTCAAATGTTATTGAATTTCATCAACCTGCATGAGTGATGAGGTGACGGAAAATAGAATGGAAACAAATGATTTTAAAACGGAGTGGTGTTTACTTCAGAATCAGTTTGATAGTTATGAAAAACACTCGCTCTATATTAAGTTATTAAGTGTCATTGCCTTGTTGCTAGCAGAGGCTTTAAGCATGAGTAATATATTCATAATACTGATATTAACCGTACTGTGGCTTCAAGATGCTATTTGGAAAACATTTCAATCACGTATTGAACCTCGGTTGTTGCAGCTTGAAGGGTATATTCAGGAGGGCGGTGAGAATGTTCCATTCCAGTTTAATAGTGAATATCAGAAAGTTCGTTTAACGGGGCTGTCTTTAATAGCTGAGTACATCAGCCAGTCAATTCGCCCTACGGTGGCCTTTCCTTATGTGGTTTTGATTTTAATCTTAGCTGCTCAATGCCTGCTTTAACTAAATTAAGAGTCGAGTTGAATTTGTTGTGTGACGGTGTGTGCTTGTTCACCTAATACGTCGAATGATACTTCAGTGAATTCCAATAGATTATTGGCATCTATCGTAACCAGTGTTTTACAGCGAGTTCCGTATTTAGGACCAATAATAAACTGAGGCGATAGAACACGTTCAGATTCAACGCTAACGCCGGTGTTAGGCAACATGTCATCGGGCACAATGTTTGTGGACGTAAGAAGCTTTAACAAGGCTACACGGTTTACTTTTGGTCGATTTAACATCATTTGTAACTGCGTAACACCATGAGCAACTTTTGGCCAGGGTGTGTTGAGCGTTGCATTGCTTAAGCCGTGCAGGCCTGTTGATATTTTTTTAACTGTGTTTGTATCATTTGAATAATGCCATAGCCCAGTTTCATCCTTAAGAAGGATGTTCAGTAGGGCATATTCTTCGCTTTTCTGTTTTAGTTTCTCTAAAAAATCGGGGGCAGGGACATTGCCTGATAGAAACTTTTTTAGAATTTGGCCACGACTTTTTTTTGTTTGCTCAACAAAAGGGGGTTTTCTAACGTTGGTGATGCCGGCAAGTCGTCCAGTCTTATCTACACAGAGCCAACCGCCACCGCCACGCTTATCAAAACCACCAAACACATGATCTTGATCAGGCCAAAATTGAGCCGGTAGTGAGGTGCGTTTATGAAACTCATCCCTATTAGCAACTAGCACAAATTTATACTGTTCAGAATAATGGTTGGCAAGAACGATTAAGCACATGGAAGGGCGTTGCTAAGGTTATATAATAGGCTCTAATTATGGTACAAATTTGAAATTTTGTATTAGCAACAACGCTGAAGTTTGTAATTGTGTGATATGGCTGTCACTTTTACGACTAAAAAGGTAAAATATGTGATTACTATTTACTAACTTATTAGGTTTTTTTGCCTAATTTAATACGCAGGAGAAATGAATGTTACAGGAATACCGTCAACATGTAGAAGAGCGCGCGGCAATAGGTATTGTCCCTAAACCACTGAATGCTGAGCAAGTGTCAAGCCTTGTTGAGTTGTTAAAAGCCCCGCCTTCTGGCGAAGGTGAATTTTTGCTAAATCTTATTACAAACCGTGTACCAGCGGGTGTTGATGAGGCGGCATATGTAAAAGCCGGTTTTTTAGCAGCAATAACGACGGGTGAATCTACGTCTCCGTTAATTGATCCTAAAAGGGCTGCAGAGTTGCTAGGTACAATGCTAGGTGGCTACAACATCATGCCACTCGTTAACTTGCTTGATAATGCTGAACTTGCTGAAACAGCAGCTGATCAACTGTCACATATTCTTTTAGTATTTGATGCGTTCCATGACATTAAAGATAAAGCTGATGCGGGCAATGCCGCAGCAAAACGTGTTATTCAATCGTGGGCAGATGCGGAATGGTTTACAAGTAAACCACCATTGGCAGAAAAGTTAACGGTAAAGGTTTTTGAAGTAACTGGCGAAACAAATACGGATGACTTGTCACCAGCACCGGATGCTTGGTCACGCCCTGATATTCCTTTGCATGCGTTAGCCATGCTTAAAATGCCGCGTGATGGCATAACACCAGATGTTCCCGGCGAGAAGGGCCCTATTGTCCTAATTGATGAAATGGAAAAAGAAGGTATTCCATTAGCTTATGTTGGTGACGTTGTTGGTACGGGTTCTTCACGTAAATCAGCGACTAACTCTGTTTTATGGTTTATGGGTGATGATATCCCTTATATTCCTAATAAACGCGGTGGTGGTGTTTGTATCGGTTCAAAAATAGCCCCTATTTTCTTTAATACGATGGAAGATTCTGGCGCGTTACCAATTGAAATGGATGTTACTAATTTCAATATGAACGACGTTATTGATATTTACCCATACGATGGAAAAGTAACAAAAAGTGGAACCGATGAGGTGCTATCTACCTTCGAATTAAAATCAAACGTGATTTTAGATGAGGTTCAAGCGGGTGGTCGTATACCGTTGATTATCGGACGTGGTTTAACATTGCGTGCTCGTAAATCATTAGGATTAGGTGCGTCTGAGTTGTTTAGAACGCCAGAATCACATGAAGACAGCGGTAAAGGATTTACTTTAGCTCAAAAAATGGTGGGTAAAGCGTGTGGTGTAGCTGGTATAAGAGCCGGTGTTTACTGTGAACCTCATATGACGACGGTTGGCTCACAAGATACAACGGGGCCAATGACGCGGGATGAATTGAAGGATTTGGCTTGTTTGGGCTTCTCGGCAGACCTAGTAATGCAATCATTTTGCCACACAGCGGCTTACCCTAAACCGGTTGATGTTAATACACACCATACGCTGCCTGACTTTATTATGAACCGTGGCGGTGTGTCTTTACGCCCAGGTGATGGCATTATCCATTCATGGTTAAATCGTATGTTGCTTCCAGATACCGTCGGTACAGGTGGTGATTCACATACGCGTTTCCCATTAGGTATTTCTTTCCCTGCGGGTTCTGGTTTAGTGGCATTTGCTGCTGCAACCGGTGTTATGCCGTTAGATATGCCTGAATCTATTCTTGTTCGTTTTACTGGCGAAATGCAACCAGGCATTACGCTACGTGACATGGTTAACGCTATTCCATTAGCAGCCATAGGCCAAGGTTTATTAACGGTTGCTAAAGAAGGCAAGGTTAATGCGTTCTCTGGTCGAGTTCTTGAAATTGAAGGGTTGCCTGATCTTAAAGTTGAGCAAGCGTTTGAATTATCGGATGCATCAGCTGAACGTTCAGCCGCAGGTTGCACGATTAAATTAAACAAAGAACCTATCATCGAATACTTAAATTCTAACATTACGATGTTGAAGTGGATGATTTCTGAAGGCTATGGCGATGTTAGAACGATTGAGCGTCGTATCAACGCGATGAACGATTGGTTGGCTAACCCAGAGTTAATGGAAGCGGATGCCGATGCTGAATACGCTGAAATCATCGAAATTAATATGAGCGATATACATGAGCCTATTTTAGCGTGTCCAAACGACCCTGATGATGTGAAAACGTTATCAGAGGTTGCTGGCGTAGAAGTAGACGAAGTATTCATTGGTTCTTGTATGACTAACATTGGTCACTTCCGAGCTGCAGGTAATCTGTTAAAAGAATTTGGTGGAGTAATACCGACGAGACTTTGGGTCGTACCACCGACTAAAATGGATGCTGCTCAATTGACTGCGGAAGGTTATTACAATATTTACGGTACATCGGGTGCACGTACAGAAATGCCAGGGTGTTCACTATGTATGGGTAACCAAGCACGTGTGGCAGAGAAATCCACAGTGATTTCTACATCTACCCGTAACTTCCCTAACCGGTTAGGAAATGGTGCTTTTGTTTATCTTGCTTCAGCAGAATTAGCAGCTGTTGGTGCGATTTTGGGTAAAATTCCAAGTAAAGAAGAATACATGGAATATGCCAATAAAATTGACACAATGGCCGCTGAAACTTACCGTTATTTAAACTTTGATCAGATAGCGTCTTATCAAGATATTGCTGATACGGTAGAAGTAGCAGTTAATGGCTAGAAAATACTAATATGTACTATAAAAAAGGCGCTGTTTATACAGCGCCTTTTTTAATAAGTTAGTTTAAGAAAGCTATGTAACTATTTGGTTATTCTAATTGAACCATTGACATTAACTTGTATATTTGAGGTGTTTTGTTGAAGGTTAGCAGGGGCTGATTCGGCCATCATCATATCGGCTTTCATATGTGATCTTGCACGATACACAGGTTGATGACGGTTGTTAGCATTGACATTAACCTGATGAATAACATATTTGTTTTTATCAAATTCTTTTGTAATAACCGAGGCTTGCTCTTTAAAGTTTGAAATGGCTTGTTTTATAAGCACTTTATTAACGGCTTGTACTTTTTCTTTTGAAACATGGTAACGAAGAGATTTTATCAACAGTTTTTTCTGTAATAAGCCAATTAACTTACCTAGCTCTTCCGTATTTTTGCTTTCTAGTGTGATTGTTTGAGTACCACGCCATGCTTTAAAAATACGTTTATTGTAAATTTGGTGAGTCGTGTATTGCCCTCCCTTAACTTTAACGTTTGAAAATGGTTTGGCTGTGTCCATAGCCCAAGACATTTTTTCATTTATTTTTTTGGCTAATACGGCGGGGTCGTAATTTTCAGCTTCTACGGCCACAGTCGCTTGCATGGTGTCTGTTTCTACTTCCATGCTAGCGGAAGCTTGGAGGTTGATAATACCTTCTGGCTTTACGTCGTGTGCGAATGCTATTGAGCTTAATAAACTTAAGCTTAGTAAAAAAATCAGTTGTTTCATTGTTATCTCCTTAGAATAAATACTGATTTGTACTATAAGCCTCATACTCTGAACGTTGGCTTAACCCTTTTATTAATGGTTCTCCAACCGGTTTAAACCGTTTAGCGCTGCTACACGGTAGGCCTCAGCCATAGTCGGGTAGTTAAACGTTGTATTGGTGAAATAGAGCAGGGTATTAGCGTCGCCTTCTTGTGCCATAATCGCCTGGCCAATATGAATAATTTCAGCGGCTTGATCACCAAAACAATGTACGCCCAGTATTTGTAATGATTCTGAATGAAAAATTATTTTTAATAGCCCCTGAGTTTCACCTGAAATTTGTGCACGAGCAAGCGAGTCAAAACGTGAATAACCTGTTTCATAGGGGACTTTTTGTTCGGTAAGCTCTTTTTCCGTGTAGCCAACGGAGCTAATTTCTGGATTGGTATAAATACCGGTTGGAATGTCTTTAACTAATGTCGCATCACAAACACCATCAATAATGTGTGTTGCAGCAAAGCGTCCTTGATCATACGCGGCACTGGCGAGACTTGGGTATCCAATAAAATCACCAACAGCATAAATATGTTCTTTGCCTTCTACTTGGTAGTTTTCGTTAACGTTAATTTGGCCACGTGAATTGGGTTTTATGCCAACCTTGTCTAGTGCTAAATCAGCAAAGTTGCCAGTACGGCCATTTGCCCAAAGGAAAACATCCGTGGTTATCTTTTTACCAGAAACGAGCTTAGTTATGACGCTGCCTTTTTCTGACGTGATTGATTCATATTCTTCACTTGAACGTATAACAACACCTTGGTTGCGCATGTCGTGGCTAAGTGCATGCACAATTTCTTCATCTAAAAAAGCCAGTAATGCAGGCTGCGTATTAATTAGGTTAACTTTTACACCGAGTCCTTGAAAGATTGAGGCATATTCAGAACCAATGACACCCGCGCCATAAATGGTGATAGAGCGAGGCGTGAAATCAAGATTTAAAATAGTATCGCTGTCGAAAATATTATCGGCTTTAAAATCGACATCATCTGGTCGATAGGGGTGGGAACCCGGTGCGAGAACAAATTTGTCAGCAGAAATCTTTTTTGTTTTACCACCAGCTACAGGTTTTATCGACATAGTATTGTCATCAACAAAACTGGCTGTACCGAAAATTAAGTCAGTATTGTTTCTTTCATAAAAACTACTGCGCATATGTACTTGTTTTGCGATGACTTCTGTTGCTGAGCTTAGTAGCTGAGGGAAGGTGAGTTGCAATGGCCCACCACATGCTTCTTTGAACCAACGGTTACGATTAAATTGAAGAACGCGCTGTACGGCTTGGCGTAAAGCTTTTGAAGGAATAGTTCCCCAATGTGTACAGCCACCGCCCACATCTTGGTATTTCTCAACCACAGCAACGCGTTTGCCTTCTTTACTGGCTTTCATTGCGGCACCTTCACCACCGGGGCCTGTACCAATAACAATTAAATCGTAATCATGTTTGTTCATGTCATGTTCTCTTGAATATTATTTTTATAAGGAGGTTTATTATAGATGCTGTAAATAAGAGATAAAATCATCTAAATAATTTTATTAAGTATACCTTAGGTACGATAAAATCAGCCATTGTTAGCATATAAAACATCACTACTCTTTGTTTAAATTAATTGAAAAAGCTTTATTCAGTGCGTCGATAACTGAAACGCTAAGTGCCACACGGCAAGCATTCCACTTAGCGCAATCAATGTCGCTTAAAGGAGATGAAGCTGAGAGAGCTATACGGCCAATTTCTGAGGTGTGTTTCCCCGATAAGCCTCTTTGCGTGTCTCCACGTGATTTACCCCGGCGTAGGTTAGGCTCTGAAGCGGGTAAACGTTCCTTTATTCATGCGATAGCGCACATTGAATTCAATGCGATTAAATTAGCATTAGATATTGCCTATCGCTATCAAAACCTTCCGGAGCAGTTTTACATTGATTGGTTATACGTGGCTAATGATGAATGTAAACATTTTGAATTGTTATGCCAGCATTTAAAAAACTACGATTGTGAATACGGTGACCTCCCATCTCATGATGGTTTATGGAGTATGGCTGTTAAAACAGAGCATGATTTACTTGCTAGGCTATCACTGGTGCCACGTTATCTTGAAGCGCGTGGGCTTGATGTTACACCGGGTATGTTGGAGAAATTGTATGCGCAAAAGGATATGGCATCTGCAGCGGTATTAGAGGTGATTGTTGAAGATGAAGTGACACATGTTGCGTACGGTACTAAATGGCTTGATTATGTTTGTGAAAAAGAAGGATTAGATCGAGAGGGTGTTTTTTTCGAATATGTTGAAAGCTATTTAAAAGGGCAAATATTGGGACCATTCAATCGGCCATTGCGTATTAGGGCTGGGTTTACAAATGATGAAATGGATAAGTTAGAGCAGCTAGATAAGCGTGATTTAAAACGCTAATTCATTAATACTGTAACCGTCTGCTGAGAAATCCAACACGCTTCCACAGGTATCCCATTCTGCTAATACAAACCGTTTTGCTGTTTTGTCATTCAGTTGAATAGGGTGAATATTAGGGCGATGAGTATGCCCGTGTATTAATTGAGTAACATCGTGCTCAAGCATCGTATTAATAACTGCTTGCTCATTAACGTCCATAATATCCATGGACTTTTCAGCTTTGTTCTTTAAACTCTCGGCTCGATAGTGCTGCGCGATAGCTAAACGTTCCTCTAACGCCTTAGAGAGCATGTCATTTTGCCATGTTTGAGTATGGGTAAGTTGCCTAAACTGTTGGTATTGAACATCATCCGTACAAAGCAAATCACCGTGCATAAGCAGTGTTTGGGTTCCAAACAAATCGAACACATGTGCATCCTTTAAACAAATAACACCCGTTTCGTTAAAGAAATTTTTACCGATTAAAAAATCGCGATTACCGGCTATAAAGTAGGTGTTAATGCCATTATTCACAATGTTTTGTAGCGCTGATTTTACATCTAGGTTGGGTTCAGTCGTATCATCATCACCGACCCATACATCGAATAAGTCACCCAATATATAAAGGTCTGAGACGTTGTTATCTAATGAAGCAAGATAGGCCAGAAACCCGTTGGTTATATCTGGCCTATCTTTTGTCAGGTGTAAATCTGAAATAAAGTGGACGTGTTTAGACACGAATTACTTTAAGACTTCAGCCTTTTCAATGATAACTTCTTCTTGAGGTACATCGGTAGGGAACATGCCGCCTGAACCCGTTGGGATAGCAGCCATTTTATTAACGACATCCATACCTTCTGTTACTTTACCAAATACTGCGTATCCCCAACCTTGTTGAGTTTTAGAGCTGTGGTTTAGAAAGTCATTGTCTTTTAGGTTGATGAAAAATTGGCCAGTGGCTGAATGCGGGTCGCCGGTTCTTGCCATAGCAATGGTGCCAAGGTCATTTTTAAGACCATTGTCTGCCTCGTTTTCAATTGGGTCCTTCGTGCTTTTTTGCTGGAAGTCAGTTGTAAAACCGCCGCCTTGGGCCATAAAGTTAGGAATGATACGGTGAAATATAACACCGTTAAAAAAACCAGCTTCTATATAAGCCACAAAGTTAGCGACTGTTTTAGGTGCTTTTTCAGTATTTAGTTCTAAGGTGATATCGCCTTGGTTAGTTGTAAACTTAATCATTGTCATTGTTGAAGTATCCGTTGCGTAAAGTGAAGTTGATAAAAATAGCGCGGTTATTACTGCCAATAAACGAGGTAAGAAATATTTAGTGCTCATTAATTTGTCTCTACTATTTAAGAGGATGCATATTATCTTTTTTCAGATGGATAATAAAGCTTCATATTATTTTAATATTTATTAAATGAATCAGTTATCATTTCGTTTTTCAGTAAATGTTGTAAATTATGGGCCAACTTAAGATTTTTAACTCACTGTATCGAACGAAAGTGCTTTTCCAACCAATTGAAACAGGAAAGGTTGGTATTTACGTTTGTGGTATGACGGTATATGACTTTTGTCATATAGGACATGCCCGTGTGATGGTTGTGTTTGATGTAGTCGCTCGTTACTTTAAATACCTAGGGTATAACGTTAAATACGTTCGAAATATTACTGATATAGATGACAAAATAATTGCCCGAGCAAATGAAGCGGGAGAAGACTTTTCGGCATTAACAACGCGATTCATTGAAGAGATGCACCATGATGAAGCCGATTTAAATGTACTTCGCCCTGATTTAGAGCCGTTAGCGACTGAATCTATTGACGATATTATACGTATGATCAATGTGCTTATAGAGCGTGAAAATGCGTATGTTGGTGATAATGGCGATGTGTATTATGCGGTTGAATCATTTGAGAAGTATGGCCAGCTGTCGGGTAGAAAATTAGACGATATGAATGCTGGTGAACGTGTTGAGGTTGATACTAATAAACGTAATCCTTTCGATTTCGTTTTATGGAAACCTGCCAAAGCGGGTGAGCCCTCATGGTCTTCACCTTGGGGAGAAGGGCGACCAGGCTGGCATATTGAATGTTCGGCGATGGCGACGTGTTGTTTAGGTGATCAAATCGATATTCATGGTGGCGGCATGGATTTACAATTTCCTCATCACGAGAATGAAATTGCCCAATCAGAAGCAGCAACGGGTGTGCATTATGTGAATACCTGGATGCACAACGGCTTTGTTCGGATTGATGATGAGAAGATGTCTAAATCGTTAGGTAATTTTTTCACAGTAAGAGAGGTGCTTAAAAAGTACCGCGGTGAAGAGATTCGCTTTTTTGTTTTATCTAGCCACTACCGTAGCCCATTGAATTATTCAGATGAACAGTTGAATGAATCACGTTCTGCATTGGAACGCCTTTACACGGCGCTACGCGACGTAGAACCAAAAAGACATCATATTAAGTCAAATTACATTGAGCGTTTTGAAGAGGCGATGAATGATGACTTTAATACGGCGAAGGCCATTTCTGTCATGTTTGAGTGTGCGAACGATATTAATAAACGAAGAAGCTTAGATCCTGAGCAAGCATCATTAATGGCGGGTGATTTACTACAAATGGCCGAACCGCTGGGTTTATTAGCACAAGACCCGAATGAGTATTTACAATCAACGACGGGCTCTGATGCTGCGATTAGTAATGACGACATTGATTCGCAAGTAACTAAACGCTTACAAGCCAAAGCAGATAAAGATTGGGCGTTAGCTGACCAAATTCGTGACGAACTAAAAGCTCAAGGCGTTATTGTTGAAGACAAAGGCAAGGAAACGTCCTGGCGTAGGGCTTAACCTTAATTACTTTGAAGTTCTGCCGCTTGTAATGTGTTTTCAAGCAACGATGCAATCGTCATTGGGCCAACACCGCCTGGAACAGGTGTAATCCAACTGGCGTGTTTAGTTGCTGCTTCATAATCAACATCGCCTGCTAAACGGCCAGATTCTAAACGGTTAATACCCACGTCAATCACAATGGCGCCGGGTTTTATCCAATCACCTTTAACAAAAGAAGTAATGCCGACGGCCGCAATAACGATATCTGCGCGTTTCACATGCGCTTCAACATCGACCGTACGACTATGACAAGTGGTGACAGTACACTTTGCCATCAACAGTTCAAGTGATACAGGTCTGCCGACGATATTAGAGGCACCGATGACGACAGCTTCCTTTCCTTCTAAGGGCACATTGGTGCTTTTTAGCAGTGTCATAATGCCTTTAGGCGTACAAGATCTTAAAATAGGCATACGAAGGGCAAGTCGGCCTATATTGTAGGGGTGAAAGCCATCAACGTCTTTTAATGGGGCGATGGCTTCTATCACTTTCTCTTCATTTATATGTTCTGGTAATGGAAGTTGTACAAGAATACCGTTAATGGCCGAATTGTTATTTAGGTCACCAATAAGCGTTAACAGCTCTTCTTCAGTCACACCATACGGAAAGGTCTTAGATAGCGAGTAAAAACCGACTTCTTCACAAGCATTGCATTTATTTCGAACGTAAACTTCAGATGCAGGGTTTTCGCCAACTAAAATAACAGCCAAGCCCGGTTTTGATAAACCGCGAGCAATTCTTGCTTCTGTTTGTTTTTTTATTGCAGAGCGCAGTTCGCCTGCAATTTTCTTCCCGTCAATTTTTTGAAACGTCATATTGTGTTTTTTTACTGTTTTTGAGGCTCTTTTTTTAAAGAAGCGTTGACCAAAATTACTGTGTGCCGTATTATCGCCCACCTACAGACTTATTGCATTATTTATACATTGGATTTTCCAATAAGTAGGTAGAAAAGCGAAGGACGCGAGAGCTTAATTTGTTTTGTATAGTCGGGGTGTAGCGCAGCCTGGTAGCGCAACTGCTTTGGGAGCAGTGGGTCGGGAGTTCGAATCTCTCCACCCCGACCATTTTTATGATGAAGCGCTTGTAGCTCATCTGGATAGAGCATCGGCCTTCTAAGCCGAGGGTAGCAGGTTCGAGTCCTGCCAAGCGTACCATAAGCTTTAAAAGCTAAAAATAATCGTCAATGGTGGGTGTAGCTCAGTTGGTAGAGCCCCTGACTGTGACTCAGGTTGTCGAGGGTTCGAGTCCCTTCATCCACCCCATTGTCGATCAAAATAAACGCCATCTAATTACACTATCTCACGCGCTTAACTATTGTGTTTAGGGTTACGTTTCAGAGAACCCAATAAATAACTATTCATGTGTTAAATACTTATTTTTGTGCCATCAATTTAAAATAGGTGTAGGCTAGAAGTTATAGAAATAATGTTTTTTTAAATTTAGAAACAAGGGAGGGCTAAATTTGAAAATTTCTTTTCATGGCGCAGCTCATAACGTAACTGGCTCTTGCCATTTATTGACGTGTGGTAAAACCAAAATCCTAGTTGATTGTGGTCTCTACCAAGGCAGGAACGAGTTCAACGGTGAAAACGACCAAGCTTTTGGCTTTGAACCTTCTGAAATTGACTACCTATTATTAACCCACGCCCATTTAGATCATTGTGGCCGGATTCCATTGCTCATCAGTCGTGGATTTAAAGGTGAGATACTGACCACCGCCGCCGCGAGAGAATTAACCAAGCTCATCCTACTAGACTCAGCTCACATACAAGAAGATGATGCTAGATGGATGAACAAGCGTGCGTCTAGGCGCGGCGATAACAAAAAACTATACCAGCCACTTTACACAACCATTGATGCACTAAATTCGTTGGATTATTTTGGCAGAGTAATTAACTACGCGGAGCCCATACAATTAAATGACAACATAACGGTAACGTTTATTGAGGCTGGCCATATATTGGGATCTGCATGCGTCTTTATTGAACTTCAAGAAAACGCAGATAAACGCAGTGTTTTGTTTTCAGGTGACCTCGGCTACAGCAACAGAGCTATTTTGCGAAACCCCGCCAAACCACCGAAGGCGGATGTGGTAGTAATGGAGACGACATACGGAGATAGGTCGCATAAACAATTAGAGCCGTCTATAGAAGAAATGTACGCGGCGATTCTGGAAACCTTCGACCGTGGCGGCAATGTGATTATTCCAACGTTCGCACTTGAACGGGCTCAGGAAATTCTTTACTTTCTTCGTGAAGGCGTTGAGAAAAAGATTCTATCAAGCGCCATGCAAGTTTTTTTAGACTCTCCAATGGCCATTTCGGCGACAGAAATCTTCAAAAGGCACCCAGAGTGTTATGACAAAGAAACGCGCGATTTCTTTAATAGTGGTAAAGACCCTTTTGGCTGGCCTGGATTGCATTATACAAAAGAAACGGCGACGTCTATGGCGTTAAATCAAATTCAAGGTGGAGCGATAATATTGGCTGGTTCTGGCATGTGTACAGGTGGGCGAGTAAAGCATCACTTAAAACATAATTTATGGCGTAGAAATTCCAGTGTTATTTTTGTTGGCTTTGCTGCGCAAGGAACACTGGCGAGGCGTATTATCGATGGAGAAAAAACGGTAAAAATCTTTGGTGATGACATCTCAGTTAATGCGAGTATATATACTATCGGTGGCTTTTCAGCACACGCCGATTGTAACGAATTATTGGCTTGGCATAGCCAAACGGGGAACCCCGAAAAAACTTTTTTGGTTCATGGTGAAGAATCTGCGATGGAAGCTTTTTCGGCATCACTTAAATCAACAAAAGTTTTGATGCCGGCGTTAAATGAAGAATTCGATTTATAACCGTTAAGCTTAGAGACAATGAATGCCTATGCAAATTGATCAAAATGCTCTGGTTAAAAAACTAGGGACCAGTACCTGGTTAGTTGGTTTGTTACTGACAGCGTTGGGTGCTTTGGGCATTGTGCTCCCCGCTGTTTTGTCGACAATAACGAGTGTTTTCGTCGGCTGGGTATTATTATTCGCAGGGTTTTTGTTTGGTTTTTATAGCTATCAACATTATTCTGGTGCATTTATTGGTTGGTTAAAGCCCGCCGTTTTATTTATTACAGCGTTTATCTTTATTTTTAAGCCGATTGCAGGCATCGCAACGTTAGCATTATTAGCGTCGTTTTATTTGCTTACCGATGCATTTGGTAGTTTCGCGCTATCGCATGACCGTTACCCAAAAGCAAGTTGGAGCTTGATGGCTTTGAACGGCGTTTTTTCACTTTTGCTGGCAATTATTTTATTGATTGGTTGGCCGGAAACATCGGCAATTTACTTAGGGATCTTTATTGGTATCAGCCTTATGTTTGATGGGTTTGCTCTTTTCATGCTCGGCATGTCCATTAAAAAGATGAATTGAATGGTTTTTACTTTCTAGGCTTTATTGTTTCAAACGCCCGCTGTTATAGTTTGTATTATTGTGAATAGCTTTTCGATTATGGCGCTCAACGGCAGAGACAATTAAGCGTCATCTGAAAAGTAACATAGTGCTTTTTTAATATTTACGCCTGTATTACAGTAATGCATTATTATCAGCCTAATTAACTACTTTGAACCCTGAATCATTCCCCATTGTTGACTCACAAAACGATTCAGTTTGCGACGCTATAAAGTCATTAATTGCAGAAGGGGTTTTTGAACGCGCAGAAACTAATAACGGCTTAGCAAACTATCTTTATTTTGATAAAAATGCTCTTACGTATTCATTACAAGATAACAATCAAACGTTAACGTTATCCCATAGTTTTACATCCGGTAAAAATAAACATAGGCAACAATACGGTGGTGGTAAAAATCAGCCGTTACCCAAAGCTTGTGGTTTAGATAAACATCCTGATTGGACTATTTTTGATGCAACAGCAGGTATAGGTAGGGATGCTTATGTACTAGCAAGCTTAGGTGCACAAGTAACGTTGTGTGAACAACACCCGGTTTTATATGCGCTATTAGTTGATGCATTGAATAGGGCGGCTTTGAACGAAGAAGTTAAGACTGTTGTTCAGCGAATGCAAATAATTCACGGTAATTCGTCGGACGTGTTAAATGCTATGCCAGAGACTACAGTAAAACGCCCTGATGTTATTTATTTAGACCCGATGTATCCTGACCGTAAAAAAAGCGCAAAAATTAAAAAAGAAATGCAAATACTTCAGCACTTGGTTGGTCATAACACACAAGACGATTTGTTATTTGAAACTGCTTATGCAACAGCAATAATGCGTGTTGTTGTAAAGCGCCCAAAGACAGCAAAATCTATTACATCAATCAAACCAAGCTATAACGTTAGTAGTGAAAATACGCGTTATGACGTGTACGTTTTATAAAAATATCAGTCTAAAACTGTTTATTACGTACTGTAAGTAAATACAGCAGATTTTCGAATATTGCCTACACTTACACACTCATCAATTAAAGAAAGCAAATGGATTCATGTTTGATTCATTTACACACTATATTGTGCTTTTTTTATAAAAATAATAACGCCTTTGGGATGCTTGTGAATAAATTATTTCGTTTCTTGGTTATTTTGTTGCTGCCTGTTAATGCAATGGCGGCTCTTTCAACATCAGTAACGCTTGTTACAGGCCAGCCAGGAAGTATTCTTCCCGGAGAACAAACGCAAATTGAAATTACGTTAGGGAATAGTAATACGGGTTCAACCATAACGGGGCTTGCATTCAACTCGCCACTTCCAGCGGGGTTTCCAGACGGTCTAGAAATCGCAAGTGCAGCAACTTATCAATGTACAGATTTTGTTGATCCTCCAGGCCCAGCAACAGGCCCTACAACAACACCTGGCGTGGGTACGTTAACGGCGACTATTGGTGGGCAATTAATCAGTTTGACTGGCGGAGTAATTCCAGCAAGAGCAAGCAATACAGACGGTTCTTGTACAATAATTATTCCTGTCACTGCGGGTACCTCTACAGGTAATAGTGCGACGTATACGTACGACATTGCGAATAATGCTGTTACAGGTAATGACGGTGCGGCTGTTGCTAATGTGGGTACTGTGAGCCAAAGTATTAATGTTTTAGCGTTTAACCAGCCCGTTATAGATAAGAGCTTTTCCGCTTCAACGGTCACATTAGGGGGAAACGCATCAACATTAACATTCAGTGTGACAAACACGAATAGTGTAGCAATTTCTAACTTCAGTATGACAGATGCATTTCCTCAATTAGGTGGCAGTGCCGTTATTGAGGTGGCAAACCCTGCTAATGCATCAAGTATTTGTACCAGTGGGACACCGTCATTCACCCCCGTAGTTGGTGCGGATACTGTCGTGGCGACGGGCGATATTCCAGCCAATGGTAGCTGTACTTTTACTGTTGATGTTATTGCTTCACACACAAACGGTGGATACACAACAGGGGTGCAAACAAATAGAATTACAAGCGGCGGTGATTTCACCAATGATTTAGGTATTCCAGCTGCAGGAGACGCAACGAGTAATATTACCGTGCGATCATCATTAAGTGTTTCTAAAGCGTTTAATAATAGTGTGTTATCGAGCGGGCAGCCTGATACGTTCACCATTACATTAAATAATGACTCAAATAGCGCTCTAACGATCACAACGTTCGATGATAATCCTATTGACGGAACGGTAGGTATCGGTGGTGGAGCAGGTGTATTAGGTTCTGGCCTTGTTGCAACAGGTGTTGCAAGTACCTGCGCTGGAGCTGTAGGTTCTCTTTTAATTTTAGGTGATGGGATTAGAGTAACGGGCGGTGTCATACCAGCAAACAATTCTTGTACAGTAACAGTTAACTTTACAGCGGCTGCACAAGTAACTCAGGTTCCTATAACGTACACCAATACTATTGCTGAAGGCGCTGTTAATGTAACAACGCCTAATGTAGTAAGTCAAACACGGTCTGCCACTGTATTAGTAGCGGATGAATTACGTGTACTAAAAACAGTCAACCCATCGGTTGCGGCTCCAGGAAACCCTGTTAATTACGTTATTACTGCCCAGAATTTTTCTAACACTGCTATCAATACTGTAACCATTAATGATGTTTTACCGGCTGGTTTCACTTACTTAACGGGGGTCATCGCTGGCAATGATTTTGACCCAACGCTAACGGCGGCCTGTGGTGCGTTAGTTGAAGGAAGTGTATTGGGTGACCCTGCTGCACAATTTACGGTACCAACACTTCCAGCTAGAACAGCCATTGGCTCTCCCGGGGCATGTGATATCAGCTTTTGGGCAATGTTAGACCCAGGTGCTGCTGATGGTGTGGCAACAGCTAATACCATTGATGCAGGACAGGTTTGTTATAACGGTGGCACAACATGTAATGGTTCAGGTGCTAGTTCAGGAAATACAACAACTGATACCTCGGTTTTTTCAGCCGTTAAAGAATTTAACAACACAACAAACACCGTTACGTTGCCAGAAGGAACAATAGCGACACTTACTGTCACGTTAAGCAACCTTTCAGCGAATGCATTAACTAACGTTTCGTTGTCAGATACTTTTCCGACGGATGGTTTAGGCGCGTTGCAGGTTGCCACGCCGGCAAATGCATCGACAACGTGTGGTGGTACAGTGATAGCTGTTGCGGGTACAACTTCATTACAATTGAATGCTGGAACGGTACCAGCAAGAGCAGCTAATGGTACAGGGGCGAATGGCACCTGCGTTGTTAATGTTGATGTAATTGGTCCAGCGGGAACGTTTGATAACGTTGCCCAACTAGCCGGTACGCAAACATTTGCTAATGGTGGTACTGGCAATATTACTCAATTCGATACTAATACCGCGCGTCTTGTTTATTTGTCGTCTTTATTAGCAAATAAATCATTTAACCCGACAGCTGTCTCAGCAGGCGGAAAATCACGTGTTTCGATTCGGTTATCTAATTCAGGTGCTGTAGCGTTAACGAATGTGTCGGTAACAGACCCGTTGCCTGCTGGTATGGTATTAGCAAACCCAGTTAATGCGGCCTCAACCTGTGCTGGAACAGCCAATTTCACATCGGCGGTGGTTGGTGCAAGCTCTATAACCATGCAGGGTGCAAGTATCGCAGGCTTAGGGTCGTGCGATGTTCTTTTTGATGTGATCGCAACGGGTGCTGCAGATTGGATTAACACGATACCTGTAGGAAACATTACAGCCGATGGTGGCATTATTAATACAGCCGCGGTAACAGATACACTCTTATTTCAGCCAGGCACAGCAATTAGTGTTGGTAAAACGTCTAACCCTAGTACGCTTAGTTTTCCAGGCGAAACAAGCCAATTAACCATTACGTTTACAAACGGAACAAATGCCATTACTAACATGGCGGTTACGGATTATTTTACAATTGATGGGCTTGCTGGAAGTGCATTGAATGGGATGGTTGTTGCGGCAACACCTAATGCATCAACCACTTGTACAGGGGGCACGGTAACAGCTGTATCTGGGGCCACGCAAGTTGCTTTATCAAATGTTTCATTAGCAGCAAGCCAAGCATGTACGGTAACGGTGGATATGTCATCTACTAGTATTGGCGGTATTACTAACTTTATTCCTATTGGTGCGGTTACTTCAGATCAAGGATCTACAAATGCAGGCCAAGCAACAACTAGCTTAACAGTACAAAGTAATTTGGGTGTTGTGAAAGAATTTACGCCCAAAACTATTCTTCCTGGTGAACGGTCTAGATTACGTATTACGTTTTTAAATCCAACGAATGTAGCCATTGGTGATTTATCTGTCATAGATACAATGCCGGCAGGCGTTACTATCCCAAGTGGCGCCAATCCAATAACAACTTGCTTAGGTGGCGTCGTGTCATCTCCAGCAACAAACCAAGTACAAGTTGTTAGTGCTAATTTACCAGCAGCGTCTGGTGGCGTATCGACCTCTTGTTATGCTGAAATTGATGTGACTTCTGCGGCACAAGGGGATTATGTCAATACTATTCCCGTAGGAGCGGTAACAGGTGTGGCTGGCGGCTCTACTATCAGTAATTCTCAGCCGACGAGCGACACGTTATCGGTTAAAACACCATTAACGATCCATAAGGCATTTGATAATAATACATTAGATGTTGGGAACCCTGTAGGTTTGACGACAGGTACATCAAGCGTTAGCCCAGGTGCGTCTTCAACGTTAACGATAAGAATGGACAACCCTAATGCACAGGCACTAACGGGTGTAGCGTTTATAGATGATTTGCCTGCAAATTTAGTGATTGCACAAACACCAAATGCTAGCACAACGTGTGCAGGTGGTTTTGTAGATGCATTAGCTTCAGCAACCAGCGTGCGTTTGTCTGGAGCGACTGTGCCTGCCAGTGGGTTTTGTACAGTGTCTGTTGATGTTCTCAGTAATATTTCTGGTAACTATGTTAATTCAATAGCAGCTAATTCGGTTACATCAAACGAAGGTGTTTCTAACGAAGAAGGAACGAGTGCCGAGTTATTAGTATCAACGCCACCGAGTGTCGATAAACAATTTGCACCAGCGGTTATTGCGTCTGGTGGCATTTCTACGTTGACGATTGTGTTCGATAATCAGAATGCAACTGATATTACGTTAACAAGTTCTTTTGTTGATACGTTACCAACCGCACCTGGGGCGATTGTTATCGCCGGTACGCCTAATGTCGCAAAAACATGTCCGGGTGCAGTAACTGCTGCAGCAGGAAGTGGGTCAGTTACTTATGCAAATGGGGCTGTTATACCAGCTGGTGGTTGTACCATCAGTGTCGACGTAACGGGTACTGTCGCAGGAGAGCATGTTAACAATATTCCGGCAGGAGACTTACAAACAACAGTTGGTAATAACCAAACACCTGCGAATACGAGTTTAATTATTAGCCCATTGGGATTTGTCTCTGGGCAGGTATTTACAGACAATAATTTAGTACCGAATGGCGTTTTTGATAGTGGTACTGATACGCCGTTATCAGGTGTTTCAATTGAGCTTCGCGCAGGCGCAACCTGTGCTTCACCATTGGCAGTTATTGCGGGCGTTACTAACCCAACAACGACAGATGGGTTAGGTAATTACTTATTCGCTAACTTACCAGCTGGTACGTACTCTGTATGTGAACCAGTAAAGCCAACTAATACGACAAATGGTACGACAACAGCAGGTGCTATTTCAACGAGCAATGGTAGCTCGGGTACTGCTGGTACAGCAACAAACCTGACTGCAACGAGTAGTGAAATAGAAAACATTATTCTAAACGGTGATGGAGCAGGTGGCGAAGTGAGTGGTAGCGCAAACAATACGTTTGCAGAAATTGCACCTTCAGCCATTTCTGGTGTTGTATTTTTAGATCAAAACAATAATGGCGTTCAAAATGGTGCTGATACGCCATTAGTCGGTGAAACCATTGAACTGTTAGATAACTTAGGCGCTGTCATCACATCGGTAGTTACTGATGCTAATGGAGCCTACAGTTTTACCGGACTTGCGCCAGGTACCTATTCAATTAGGCAACCTAATCAGCCTGCTAGTACCTCTAATGGTCAAACATTAGCTGGTGTAGTAGCAAACGGTGGAACCGATGGTACAGCAACAAATATAGCAACATTGCCTAGCCAAATATCAACCATTATTTTGCCACCTAATACATCGGTAACGGCGAATAATTTTGCTGAAATCCCTCAAACAAGAAGAATTTCAGGCTCTATCTTTTTAGATTATGACAGTGATGGTATAGAAAATAATTCAGACCATGGCATTGGTGGGCAAACAGTTAATTTAACGGGGACAGACATTAATGGTAACCCGGTTAATTTAGTAGCAGTTACAGCTAATGATGGTTCTTATGTGTTTGATGGCTTACCTGAAGGTACGTATACGGTTACACAACCAAATCAACCCGTCGGTACAACAAATGGGATAACAACTGTAGGGAGCACTGGAGGTACAGCAACAGCTATTGGTGTAACACCTAGTGCTATATCTGTTATAGATTTAACGGGTGCAAATACGGTATCTGGCGCTAACAATTTTGCTGAATTACCAGGAGCTGCTGTTGATTTAGCAGTTACTAAAACGCATAGTCCAGCCAGTTTTGGTGCAGGGTCAAACACAGGGTTTTACACCATTACACCAAGTAATATTGGTACGTTAGATTCATCTGGAACGATAACAATTGTTGATACATTGCCCGCCGGTATGACAGCATTCGCTTGGCCAACAACAGGTGATTGGATTTGTTCTGTAGCAGGTCAAATAGTTACTTGTAACAGTAGTACAATTATAACTGCAGGTGGTGTTGGTAGCGATATTTTATTGCAAGTAGCTGTAGCAGCAGGAACTGAAGGACAAATTCTAACAAATAATGTCGTTATATCGGGCGGCAATGAACCACCAGGGTTTGATGGTAACAATGATGATAGTGACAGCGTTTCAATTGCAGCAGCGGCGGCAGTTGAAGGCACTGTTTGGATAGACGCCAATCATGACAGAGTTCTAGACGGTTCTGAACAGCTAGTGCCGGGTTGGGTCGTTGAGCTGGTCTTAAATGGTAATACTGTTGCCTCTACATTAACAGACAGCAATGGGGACTACTCATTTACTGGCTTAGCACCGGGTTCCGGTTATCAAATTCGCTTCACAGAACCGACCAGTGGCGCTGTTTTAGGGCAACCATTACCGAATGAAACAGGCGGCGCTTCAACGAGTGGAGTAACGGACCCTGTAAATAACCCAGCGGGTGCAGAACATGTGGACGGTACATTAAACAACCTTACATTATTAGCAGGCACAACAACGTCTAATCAAAGTTTGCCGCTTGATCCTTCTGGTGTCATCTATGATTCAGTGACACGTAATCCTGTCGTTGGAGCAACGGTAACGTTAGTGAGCGGAGGCGTTCCAGTACCAAATGTTTGTTTAGTTGGGGCAAATAACAACCAAGTAGTTGGTGCGTTAGGTATATATCAATTCTTATTGGTGAACCCAGCCCCTGTTGGTTGCCCCGGCGATGCGGTTTATACCTTAGAGGTTGTGCAACCAAGTGGTTATTTACCACCTGCATCAACTATTATTCCTGAAACAGCGGGCGGTCCATATACGCCAGTTGGTGGAATAGATGCAATTCAACCACAAGCAACACCACCAACAGGTGGGCAGGCGACTACTTATTACTTTGACTTTAATTTAACGCTAGGTGGGTCAGGCGTCATCAACAATCATATTCCAATTGACCCTATTCTAGAAGGTGCATTATTAGTCACTAAAACAACGTCAAAGAAAAATGTTGTACGAGGTGATTTGATTCCTTATACGGTCACAGCCACAAATACATTAACAGCAACGTTAACGAACTTATCGCTTCAAGATCAAATACCTGCTGGCTTTAAATACATATCCGGTTCATCTTCTGTAAATGGTACGGCGCTAGAACCTATTGTTGCCGGCCGTTTATTAAGTTGGAGTGGATTAACCTTTTTAGCGGGTGAAACAAAAACCATTCAACTTATATTGATTGTTGGTTCGGGTGTGAGTGAGGGCGAATATGTGAACCAAGCTTGGGCTAATAATGATATCGCTAACGCTAGAGTCTCGAATGTGGCGTCTGCAACAGTGAGAGTTGTTCCTGATCCATTATTCGACTGTTCTGACCTCATCGGTAAAGTGTTTGATGATGAAAATATCAACGGTTATCAAGATAACAATGAAAAAGGCATTGCTGGGGTTAGATTAGCAACTGTTAGAGGCTTGTTAGTGACGACAGATAATTATGGGCGATTCCATGTTGCCTGTGCTGATGTGCCTAATGAATTACATGGTTCAAACTTTATTATGAAACTGGATGAACGAACATTACCTTCTGGTTACCGTGTAACAACTGAAAACCCACGTGTTGTTCGGTTAACACGCGGCAAAATCACCAAGTTGAATTTCGGTGCGGGCATTCATCGTGTGGTCAGAGTCGACATCAACAACCTAAGTTTTGATAAAGAGGGAGAAACGTTAACAGTCAGTTCAATTTCTCAAATAGATGAGCTTGTCGACATACTTAAAGAAAAACCTTCATTAGTCCGCTTGGCTTATTTTGAAAGCAAAGGTGAAGCAAAGGCCGATGTTGAAGAGAAAATGAAACTATTTGTTGATGAACTAACTTCGAGATGGCAGTCATGTGATTGTTCATTTTATGAGCTAACAGTTGAACAAGAAATAGTGCCTAAGGATTTTGGAAAAACCAGCTTAGATAGCCTAGTAGGAGATAAAAAATGAAATATTTAATTCCTACATTATTTAGCGTCCTTATTTCATTTACAGCGCTTGCGTCTGATAAAGAAAAGTCTTGTCCAGTAAACGAAAAAGGAGAGGATACGTTCTGCGAACATAAAGAATGGCGCGAAGAAGCAACGCTGTCAGACGATGGCTCCGTTAGAACGGTTTCACTACCTGAAAACTCAGAGCGTCAGTTAATTAAGCAAAAGGTGACGTTATGGTCTTTACCAATAGATAACACGTCACACTATACCCATGATGATTTAGAACAGGTAAAAGTGGATGTTTCTTCTACACACTTTACATCAGCCAGTGCGACCATTAACTTAGCTAAAGTAAAACGAGTAGATGAGCTTCTTAACCAACTTAAAGGTAAAAAGTCACTTAAACTTGAAGTCATTGGTCATACCGATAGTCAGCAACTGTCATTAAAAGCACAGCGTTGGTTTAAAGATAATCAAGCGTTATCTCAAGCACGAGCAAAAGCGGTCGCTGACTATTTGCAAAAACAGCTTAACTTATCTGACGCGTCCATTATTATTAAAGGTAAAGGAAGCAAAGAACCCATAGCAAGTAATGCCACTCCTTCTGGGATGGCTAAGAACAGGCGTGTAGAAATTTTAGTGTCGTATGAGAACGTTGTTAAATCTCATCAAATCGCATTTCAACAGGTCATGAGCCATCAACATGTTTGCCAGGGTGAAATGTTATCTAAGCAATCGGATAAAGGTTTCAATATACGTATTGATGGTGAATCGAATGCAGGTTTGGTAGAAGATAATGAAGATGAACAACGCTGTATAGACAAAAGATTATCAGTCGCCGACATACGGCTTCAATACGATAACTTAGCCGCCGCGCCTTTGCTAAATGCATCTGCTTGGCCTGCAACGTTTGTTAATAATGAAACGGTTAAATTTAACGCTTACAGTAATTATCTAGCATGGGTTGAGCGTGCGGAAATTCGTATTTTTAAAGCAGCTGATTCTGACAATGGCAAACCACTACAAATTATTAAATTAGATAACAACTTATCGGCTGATTGGGACGTTAAATCACAATCGCCAGAAGCATTGAAATACCGGTTGCGTGTATATGATAAAAAAGGGAGGTTCGATGAAACAACCAGCCTACCATTATGGCGAGTCGCTAAAAGAAAAACACTCGATGATGAACAGCTGTCTGCCAAAGAAAGCGCGTTTATAGCGTACGGTAAAACACGGTTAGAGAAACACAATATTCCAGTGCAAGGTGGAAGTGTAACAGTCAGCGGGCGACGTGTGCCTGGTGATGAAAGCGTATTTTTTATGGGGCGCTCGATACCTGTCGATTCAAAAGGAAACTTCGTTGCACGTCAAATAGTCCCTAATGGGCGACATACTATTGAAGTAGTGACCTTGGATTCAAAACGTAGCGGAACGTTATATTGGCGCAATATTGAGTTCAAATCCGATGATTGGTTTTATGTGGCTATTGCTGATATTACGGCCGGCAGATATAAGGCAAATAATAATGCAGTTGTTGTTACTAAAGATAAACAGCACTTAGCTGACAATAATTTTATAGATGGACGTTTAGCATTTTATACAAAAGGGAAATGGCGCAATAAATACACCGTCACTGCCAGTGCAGACACTAGAGAACAACCACTAGAAGACCTCTTTTCAACGTTTATGGACAAAGACCCAAGAAGCTTACTGCGCCGTTTAAACGATAAAGACTATTATCCTGTTTATGGTGACGAAAGTACATTAGTTGAAGATGCACCAACACAAGGAAAGTTCTACGCGAAAATTGAAGATGCTAGATCTAGTGCGATGTGGGGCAATTTCAAAATTGTTCAACAAGAAACTGATTTAGCGCAAATAAATCGCGGCTTGTATGGCGCCGTTGTTGATTGGAACAGTGAATCATTCAATAGCCGCAGTGAAAGCATAACGAAAGTTAATGTATTTGCTGCAGAACCTGGCACACAAGCCGCTAGGGAAGAGTTTCGTGGAACAGGTGGCTCATTGTATTACCTTGGTCATCAAGACATAGTGAATGGCTCAGAACGCGTTCAAGTAGAAGTAAGGGACAAAGACTCCGGCATTGTTTTAAACGTTAATTCGTTAGTGGCAGGGCAGGATTACCAAGAAGATGCAATCCAAGGAAGAATCCTATTGACCCGTGCATTACCCTCAACAGCGGATGATAGTCAGTTAGTACGTGCGGGCAGTTATTCTGGTCACCCTGTGTTTTTGGTTGTTAACTATGAATACGTAGGCAATTTAACCAACTTTGACGAGTTAGCCGTAGGTGGAAGAGCATCGCATTGGTTAAGTGATTCAGTTCGCTTAGGCATAACGGGTTCACACCAACAACGTGATCAACAAGACCAAAACTTAACAGGGTTAGATGTTCTGTTCCGTAAAACGGCAGAAACCTATTTAAAATTAGAAGCAGCTAGAACAGAAGGACCTGGTGTCAGTTCCAATGGTTCAATTGATGGAGGGTTTAGCTTTTCTTCATCAGGTGTAACGCCATCTAACGACCAAACCGCCAATGCATTCCAGCTAGAAAGTGGCTTTGTTTTTAATGATCTTGAATTAGACGTGGACGGTAAAGGCCATGTTTATTTACGACGTAGAGAAAAGAACTTCACAGCACCTGGCCAACAAACAAGCTTTGATACGAACCAGTTTGGTGGTGGCATTAACGTACCATTAAATGATAAAAATAGCGTTAGTTTGAAAGTGGACTTAACTGACCAAAAAGGCGGTGTTGATCAAGAGATTGCAGAAGCTAATGTGCACCATAAGTTAAATGAAGACTGGAGAATCAGTGCCGGTGTTCGAGGTGACAGCCGTAAAGACAATACAGGCACACCGTCGAATAATAACGACGGTGATCGCGTAGATTTAACACTTCAAGCAGACTATGGCATTGATGATGCATGGGGCGCGTTTGGTTTCGCACAAGGGTCATTATTAACAAATGGTGACAGAGACAAAAACAACCGACTTGGTTTGGGGGGGCATTTTCAAGCAAATGATCGTTTAGGTCTTAATGGTGAAGTTTCATCTGGCACAGGCGGTTTTGGTGCATTGATTGGTGCGGACTATAGATTATCAGACCGTACAACGACCTATTTAAATTATGCACTAGACCCAGACAACGCAAACAGTGGCATCGGTAACAGGCAAGGTAAATTAGTATCCGGCCTTCGTACTCGCTATTCAGATTCTATTAGTGTGTACGGTGAAGAACAATTACTGCATGGTGAAAGCAATGAAGGTTTAACCCATGCATACGGCGTTGACTTAATTGCAAATGAGCAGTGGAACTTTGGTCTTGCTGTAGAAAGTGGTCATATCACAAACAAAAACAGTAAATTACGTAGGCGGGCAGCAAGCTTCTCTGCCAACTATAAATTTGAAGATGTTAAATACGGCGGTAACTTAGAATACAGGCGAGATAATATTGATGGCGACGTCCGTAATAATTGGTTAACACGCAATAACTTCGCTTATAAGGTCAATGAAGATTGGAGAATGCGTCTGCAACTGGATTTAGCGTTAAGCGATAACAGCAACGATGACTTCTTTGATGCTGATTATGCAGAACTGATTTGGGGATATGCGTATAGACCTATTGAAAACGATGAGTTGAATTTACTGGTTGAATACAAATACCTAGCTGACCAATCGCCGTCGGATCAATTTACAGCCAGTGAGCAGCAAAACGAATTTGAACAGCGTAGCCACGTGTTTTCAGTCGATGCAACGTATGACCTAAATCCGCGTTGGGCAATAGGCGGCAAATACGCAACGCGTGTTGGTGAACTAAGAGCAGGGAGAGGCACAGGTGAATGGTTTAGAAGCCAAGCTCAACTGGGCGTGGTGCGGTTAGACTGGCACGTAGTTAGACATTGGGATGCGCTAATTGAAGCCCGTGTGCTAGACATTGATGAAGCCGAAGATAGACGAGCAGGCTTCCTTGCGGCTCTCTACAGACATTTCGGGGATCATCTGAAAGTTGGTGTAGGCTATAACTTCACAGACTTTTCCGACGACCTAACGGACCTTGATTATGACAGTAAAGGTGTGTTCTTTAACGTTGTAGGTAAGTGGTAACAATGTCAAAAAGTGGCTTTAAAGTATTTTTTTATTTTATGACTTAAAGCTAGGTTGTTGTAAAGCTGGCTGCTCCTAACCGTGTTAACAAACAAGAGCAGCCATTTGATAATCAAGAACCCCCTAATATGGAAGTTATTGACTTCATCTCGATAGAGTGCGTTTAGTTAAATCACGACTTAAGTGGTCCTTCGTTTAGGCTTTAATTTGCTTCGTCCCTTAATTAGTTACTTTGTTTAAGGTTGCTGTCGCTCTATTTTTACATTAATTGATTTAAAACAAGTTTTATATTGCATCGGTATTATATAGTTGAGCAAGTTGGCACGATGATGATCGTCAGTGCTGTTTTAACAAATAAACTGAGGGATTATTATGAAAGCACAAGTATTAGCTATTCTACTGATCGGATTTGTGACTTTGCCTGCTTTAGCAGCAAAACCAGATTTCGTGGGCCAGGGAAAATCAAAGCAACACCAGCGTATTTATCAAGAAGCTGAAAAGGTAAATAAATCAAATAAGGACATGCATAGGAAGCAAGAAAAACGTCAAGAGGCTATGCATAATAAACAGAAAGGTCGCTCCGATGAAATTAAAGGGCATGAAAAACAAAGAATAAAGAAGATGGAGCAAGAGCAAAAAGAATTAGGTAAAGGCTCAGAACAGGGCGTGGAGTCTAGAGAAAAAAGAAGAAAATGGTGGAACTTTTTTGGAGAGTGAAACTTTAAATTTACTTTGATACGTCGGCTTATTCCCTAGCCGCTATTTATAAACCCGTTTAATTATTGGAGGATTGATATGCATGCTTTTCCACATCACTACAAAGTTGCAGCTAATGCGACGATTGACGGTAACGTTGATCTTATTAGCGATAAACTCGCGATCATCCCTTCGGCTCCTCCTGAGGAGTTTGGTGGCCCAGGTGATTGCTGGTCACCCGAAACCCTTCTTGTTGCATCGGTCGCCGATTGTTTTGTGCTCACTTTTCGAGCGATCGCTAGGGCGTCTAAGCTTTCTTGGTTATCAATAAATTGTCACGTTGATGGCGTACTTGAACAAGTTGATAGTACGACTAAATTCACCCTGTTTATAGTTTCTGTAACACTTGAAGTGTCACCTGATACAGACGCGGATAAGGCACAACGACTTCTGATGAAATCTGAAGCTAATTGTTTAATAACAAATTCATTGTCAGCTGAAACGCAGTTGAGAGTGACGATATCGACCGCCAATAAATGATAATCAGGCCCGTACTTAATATTAAAACAGTTCGTTTCTTTATAACCAAACAACCGATTGCGCATCGGCTAATATTGCTAACCAATGACTGAAATTGAGACATCAAATGTTGTTGTCATCATTAAAACATCGTAGAGTCCCTTTATACTAATCAATAGAGACAAATTGAATGATTATGAAGTTTGCTACACTCATCGTATTGATCTTTTCTTTAATGACAAATCTCGTTGGTTGCGGAACAGTTCTTCATCCGGAACGTAAAGGGCAAATAAGTGGGCGTTTAGATCCGGGTATTATTGTTTTGAACGGGATTGGGTTGTTTCTTTTCTTTGTCCCAGGGGTTATTGCTTTCGCGATAGATTTCACGAATGGAACGATCTATTTACCGGGAAGACGGGCGGCTTATTTATCACCTAATGAGTTAGAAACGATAACGACAAATGGCTCTGTTAACGTTCATGCCTTAAATAACGTCATTAACGCACGACTAGGCACAACAGTCTCCATTAATGATCAAGCACTTCAAACGAAATCTCTACACTCCATCAGTCAGCTACCCAGTGAATTTATTTCATACTCTGAAGGTTAACATCTGATTCTTTAAAATAGACAAGTTGATACGTAAAACAACGGTCTTAATTTTAATTCACACATCAAAAAAAGTTACGCAATTCAGCCTTAAAGTTGTAAAGTGCCTGTGGATTTTGTTTTGCCCTCATGTTGGGGGTTGGCAATTACTTAAAGAGGATTTTTTTGGTGCAGCTGTTTCATAGAGAAGAAGGCAAAGAACAACCTTATTGGCCGCTTGGGCCTTTTAAAGTACGAATCCCATTAGTACATCATCGTTGGGAAACGGCTGAAATGATTCAAGGCCTCATCATGTTTGTCGTGGGGCTGGCCATGATACCCCTGCTAGAAACCTATTTGGGCATGCCGTATGAGGCCGCTTTGGCTTTTACGTTTATTGCCGCAGTTCTTTACACCTTACCCGCCATATTAGGCGTGCCCCTAGTACCGGGCTGGATAACGCCTGCTATTCCCGTGGTGTTAGTGTATTTAAAAGGGTTTGAACCCGGCACTGAATCCATTCAAGCCTAATTTGCATTGCAGTTAGAAGTGGCCGTTATTTTCTTTATCCTCGGCGTCACACGGTTAGGTTCAAAACTCGTGGATATTATTCCTAATTCCCTTAAAGCGGGCATTATCATTGGGGCGGGTATGGCTGCGCTGATGGGGGAGTTAAAAGTTGGTGGGCGTATCAGTGAAACGCCCATTTCTTTAATCATGGGCGCGATAATTTCAGCGTATGTGTTGTTTTCTTTTTCGTTTAACAATTGGACGCAAACCAGCGCATTAGCGCGAAAAATAGCCAGTTTTGGCATGGTCCCCGGCATGGTATTGGCGATGGTGATTGGCTGGAGCGTTGGTGAGTATGACTTGCCTGATATTCAATGGGGTATTACGCAGCCTGACTTTGCGTTAATGACGAAATACTTGGCATTTAGTGTCGGCTTTCCAGGTTGGGAAACGTTTCTTATAGCCATACCGACAGCGATTATTGCTTACGTGATAGCATTTGGTGACATTGTTATTGGTTTCACATTAGTTAAACGTATTGATCATCTACGCCAAGATGAAAAGATCGAATTTAATGTCGACCGTGCACACCACGTTACGGCACTTCGTAATGGCCTTCACGCATTTTTTGCGCCTTGGCCAGGGCTAGCAGGGCCGCTTTGGACGGCCGCACACGCAACCGTTGCAGAGCGATATGCGTTAGGCCGTAAGTCAATGGAGTCCATCTACAGTGGCGCGGGCACGTTTTGGTTCACCGGTATTTTTGCTCTGTTCATGCTGCCATTGGTAACCTTGTTTAAACCCGTGTTGCCGATTGCCTTGTCGTTAACCTTAATACTCACCGCTTACATTTGTATTATGGTGGGCATGGAGCAGTTAAAAACATCGGTTGAGCGTGGCGTGGCGGGTGTTGTTGCGGTGACGTTGGCGATGCCTGACCCAAAATCCACCATTTTTGCAGTAGCTATTGGTTTGGTGCTTCAATTTTTTAATTGAACGCCCAACATTATTAGGGAATATTGAACCTGGTGATGAGGTTTCGCCACAATCAACCAGCGAAGAAAAAAGAGATTAATACATAAATACGTAGTGATGCTGAACCATGTTAACTAGACGTTAAATATAAGTTACACAAAAAAACCACAGACTAAAGTCTATGCGTCTAACTGTTTCCATTATCCTCATCATGTCTAGAGCTCCATTTGAATAAGTTCTGAGTGAGTTCGCGCATGCTAGCCATGTCTTTGTCCAGTGGTCGCAGCATTATCAGCAGTTTAGGCAATACAGTCAGATCGGCCACCAGTGCAGCAACCATGGCAAAGCCGGTAAACAAGCCGAAATATACCGTTGGTACGAAATTAGAAAGTGACAACACAGAAAAGCCGGCGGTAATAATAACTGTGGTATATAACATAGCCCGACCGATGCTGGCATGGCTGCGGTACATGGTGGCTAGGTAGTTGTTGTCTTCCTGAAACTCTTTCTGGAATCGGTGTACATAATGAATGGTATCGTCGACGCTGATACCGATGGCAATGGCGGCGATGGTGATGGTCATCATGTCCAGCGGGATGCTGAACCAGCCCATGGAACCGAGAACAAACGTAGCAGGAATAGTATTTGGGATAATGGCGATCATCGCCAAACGAAATGATCTGAATACCAGCACGAACATTAACATCACCGCCAGCAAAACCGCGCCAATGGTCAGAATTTGCGAGCGAAATAGGCTTTGTAACATGTTGTTATACAAAACCAGCATACCGCTGACATGCACCCGCTCAGGCGCTATACCCATATCTTCGGTCAGGTGGCCGCGTATAGTTTCAATCAAAGCCTGGCGGTTAAGGTCTGGATCCGACTCTCTTACCCTTATGGTAAAACGCAATTGATCGTGTTGCTCGGAAAGGTAAGGAGTAATCACCTGACGTTTTACATCATCCGGCATCTGCCGGCGCATTAAACTGAGATAAAAGTTATCCAGCGGCATACCGACGTTGACGTCCTCGAATACGCGCATGATGTTATCAACCGATAAGACCTTGCCTGTTTCCGGCAGGGCATCGAGAAACTTGTGAATAGCCGCGGCCTGATCGCGCACGTTGGGGTTATCCCAATAGGCTATACCCATGTCTTCGACGATCACATCTACTGGCGTGGTTCCGCCAAGCCTGGCATCGATGCGTTTCATACCCTGATAGATTTCCGTGTCCTCGTTGAAATAATCGATAAAACGGTTCTCCACACTCAATCGTGGCAGGCCCAAGAAGGCTAGGATCATGAGAACCAAGGTGACCAGCAAGATTTTATCGCCATGGGCTTCGGTGAGCTGGGCGAAATAAGTGGTCACTGGCGGGCGGGCACTGAGTGGTTGTTTGTTCATGTGCGGTAACAGGCACATGATCATGGGAAAGGCCAAAAAGGTCAACACTAGGCCCAGCACCGTGCCGATGGCCATCATCCAACCGAAATCGATTACCGGTCGAATGTCGCTGACAATGAGCGAGCCAAAGGCCACCACTGTAGTCAGTGTGGTAAACAGGCAAGGCAGCGCCTTGGAGTGCATGGTGCGCAGGATCAATTCATGTTTGTCCATGTCAAGGTTCGCGTTGTGCAGCTCGCGGTAACGAACCACGAGATGGATGACGATAGCCAACGTCATAATCAACAACAGCGAAAAATAATTCGAGGAAATTACCGTGACGCGCCAATCGAGTGAGCCGAGCACGCCGGTCATAACGAATCCAATCAGCAGACTCAAAGCCGTCGGCAACAATACCCAGCGCCAGCGGTGAAAAATAAGCGCCATGGCCAAGGCCATCATCGACACTACACCAATGCCGAACACTACCAGGTCACTTTGAATGAAGTTGATCATATCGACTACGATCATCGGGATTCCGCCTACAAAGCGCTCGGCCTGACCGCTATGGTTAACGACGATCTCGCGCAGGGCGGCAACGTTTTCCTCATCTTGTCGCAAGATACGGCTGTTTTCCTGGCGAATACTCTCGTTAAGCGCCGCTAAATTCCTTTGCGCCACATCATCCAGGCCGCCACTGTATTTTTTCTCTAGTAGGCGATCTCGTTCATTCAGCAACTTACTGTGCACGGTATCAGTCTTGAAGTTCACCTGAATCGCCGTGGTCTTGCCGTCAACGCTCATCAAGCGTTCGCTATACAAGGAGCTTGTGGTCAACTCCTGCCGTGCTAGGTCAAGATCCACCGACTCCATTTCCAGAGTTTGGTAATCACTGCCCATGGCAAACAAGGATACCGGTGGACTCAAGAACAAGGGTGCGTCGAGCAGGGTGATTACCGAGTCAACACGCGGCAGGGCTTTTAGCTCATCGCGCAAGCTACGAATCGCGTGCAGCGTGGTATCGGAAAACATGTCCTGTTTGGGTGTATAGCTGATAACCAAGTAATCATCAGAACCATAGCGGGACTTGAGCTCGCGGTAGTAACGTAAATCTGTGTCATTCTCGAGAACCAGAGAATCGGAGGAGGCATCCAGTTGGAAGTTCTGGATGCCTGCGATGGCGATGCCGAGCAGTAGACATAAAATAGATAAGGAAATCGCTGCATGCCGTAATACAAGAATATTGTAAAAACGCAGTAAGGAGTGTTTCATGTGCGAGCCAATCATTGTTTGTTCCTTTCAGTCGTGTTTCGACAAGGGCAAGGGGTTCATCGGAATGGCCGATTGTTGCGCGCCTCCAGCATCGAGGTGGCCTTGTCTAGGCCATCGCGGTCAATCATGTGTTTGAACTGAACTTGATTGGTACGCACGATGCTGACGCCGTCAACAATGATATCGGTGACCCTCCATTTCTCCGAGCGCAACTCGACTCGGTAAGCAGCCTCAATAGGCACATCATTGGTACGCGAAATCAAACTGCTTACTTTGCGTACGTCGGGTCGCGAAGCTTTTTCAACGGCTGAATATTCGACCTTTTCTCCGGAATACAAGAGGAGCACCTGAGCATAAAAACGCACCATGTAGCGACGGAATTCTCTGGTGAAACTAGCGCGCGTAGCCTCCGAAGCTGTTTCCCAAGCTTCACCGAGCACGCGTTTAGCCATGATGTTGTCGTCGATGTGGGGAATTAGTATTTTATTTATAAGCCCCACTACATGGGCGTGATCTTTTTCGATCAAGATCATATCTGTAATCACCTGATTGAGGATAGCGTTGGATGCCGAACGCACCATTTCTAAGGGCGGCGTAACGGCCTCCGTCACCGCCGTAGCAGGCAGGGCTTGGCCTATTAAGACAAGTAAAAACAAACGGGTAAATATGAATGCTGTACTACGCATAGACAGGCTTCTATAAAGTTGTTTTCTTCATTACACCGTAGGGCGCAGTTTATGGCAAGGCTAAATTGTCCTTGCAGGGCAGGGTGAGTTAAAGGGGTAAAAGATTATCTTTAATAGATCTATATGCTAATGACTCAAACAATAGGCGATTTCTTTGCCAGCATAGCGATACTTCAAGCGCCAAAGCTTACCGCCTTTGGGTGTTACTTCTAAGTACAAGCCGTTAGTGTCGTAAAGCCTATATCGTTTTTCTTTAGGCTTGGAACCCTTTACTGTCAATGCATCTAGAGCCATGTGGGGGTATTTTGGAACCTAGTACAAAAAATACCCCCAAATATACCCCCAAAGCTGGGAGTATTTCATAAAACGTCTTGGGATTGTATAGGAATTCGAGGCAATAAAAAACCCCTTGGATAAAGGGGTTTGAGTATGTTCTGGGACTTCTTGAAACTTATATTTGGTACCGAGGGCCGGAATCGAACCGGCACTTCCGAAGAAACCGGATTTTGAATCCGGCGCGTCTACCAGTTCCGCCACCCCGGCCAAATATGTGTGGGCATTATAGACAGATTAATCTTTAATCTCTATCGAATTTAATAATTAATCTTTTGTTTGTTCTCCCTAAAGGTTGAGTTCCTGTAAAATCCTCGGCCATGAAAAAAAGTGATTTTAATTACCAATTACCAAATGAATTAATAGCGCGCTACCCGTTAGAGCACCGTACGGATAGTCGTTTATTAGTGGTGAATGATGAGCAATTAATTGATCAACACTTTACTGATTTACCTGGTTTGTTAAAAGCGGGTGATTTACTGGTGTTTAATAACACCCGAGTGATTGCTGCTCGTTTATATGGGCATAAAAAGACGGGTGGGAAATCAGAAATTTTATTGGAACGGGTCATTGGTGATAAAGCTGCGTTAGCGCATGTTAGAAACAGTAAATCACTAAAAATTGGCGCTACCATTCTTTTAGATGGGGGTTATCACTGCACTGTTGAGAGCAGAGTTGGTGACCTGTTGGAATTAACGTTTGTTGATTCTATTCATACTGTATTAGAGTCAGTTGGCCATATGCCGTTGCCACCGTATATTGACAGGGAAGATGAGTCGTTAGATCTTGAGCGCTATCAAACGGTTTTTAGCGAAAGGCCTGGGGCAGTTGCTGCGCCTACGGCAGGGCTTCATTTTGACGAAGCGTTATTAGATAAAATTTCAACAATGAATGTCGATTTTGCCCATGTCACGCTACACGTTGGTAGTGGCACGTTTCAACCTGTACGAGAAGAAAATTTAGATGACCATATAATGCATAAGGAATGGTTAACGGTTGACCAATCGGTTATAGATAAAGTCAATAAAACAAAACAAGCAGGTGGCCGTGTTATTGCTGTAGGAACAACGGCTATGCGTTCGCTTGAGTCTGCCGCTATAGATGGCGACATAAAGCCGTATACGGGCGATACAGATTTATTTATAACACCGGGTTATCAATTTAATGTAGTCGATGCGATGGTGACTAATTTTCACTTACCTGAATCTACATTGCTGATGTTAGTGAGTGCGTTTTCGGGCTATGAACGCATTAAAGAAGTATATGAGCATGCCATTAATCAACGTTACCGTTTTTTTAGTTATGGTGACGCCATGTTTTTAAGCAATATGGATGATAAGGACTAAATGATGAAGTTTGAAGTATTTAAAACGAACGATAAAGCTAGACGTGGGCAACTGACATTTGAACGCGGCACGATTGAAACGCCAGCCTTTATGCCGGTAGGTACTTATGGAACAGTCAAAGCCATGACGCCTGAGAACCTATTGGACACAGGCGCAGAAATTGTTTTGGGTAATACCTTTCATTTAATGCTGCGCCCAGGAACTGAGGTAATAGAAGCACATGGTGATTTGCATGACTTTATGAACTGGCAGAAACCCATTTTGACGGACTCCGGTGGTTTTCAAGTTTTCAGCCTCGATGAGATGCGAAAAATTACGGAAAAGGGCGTGCACTTTCGCTCACCTGTGGATGGACGAAAAGTATTTATGGGCCCAGAAGAATCTATGCAGGTTCAACGACAATTAGGTTCTGATATTGTTATGATTTTTGACGAATGCACGCCTTTTCCAGCGACTGAGAAGGATGCTAGAATGTCAATGGAGCTATCAATGCGTTGGGCGAAACGCAGTAAAGATGCACACGCTGATAACCCTTCCGCTTTATTCGGCATTATCCAAGGTGGTATGTATGAAAACTTGCGAGATGAGTCATTAGATGGGCTTGTTGATATTGATTTTGATGGGTTTGCGGTTGGTGGCTTGTCTGTTGGCGAACCTAAAGATGATAGGGAGCGTATCCTTGATCATATCGTTCCTAAAATGCCCAGTGAAAAACCGCGTTATTTAATGGGTGTGGGTAAGCCAGAAGACATTGTAGAAGCGGTGTTAAAAGGCATCGATATGTTTGATTGTGTAATGCCTACAAGAAATGCCCGTAATGGTTATTTGTTTACACGCAAAGGGTTAGTGAAAATAAGAAACGAAAAGTACCAGTTTGATACGAACCCTGTTGATGCTGGATGTGAGTGTTACACCTGCCAGAACTATTCGCGTTCTTACTTGCGTCACTTGGATAAGTGCAAAGAGATTTTAGGGTCTCATTTAAATACGATTCATAATCTCCATTATTATCAAGATTTGATGCGTGGCCTTAGACATGCCATTGAAGGTGATGTTCTAAATGAATATGTGAGAGATTTTTATGCAGAACAAGGCAATAAAACAAAGCCTGTGGCATAATATGCGATTAACTTAAAACTAATTTAGGAAAAACATATGTTAGATTTTTTTGTATCAAATGCGATAGCAGCCGAAGAAGTAGTTGCTGCCACTACTGACGCTTCTCAACCGGGTTGGGAAGGCTTAATATTTCCAGTGGCACTGGTTGCGATTTTTTACTTTCTGTTGATACGCCCTCAACAAAAACGCAATAAAGATCATAAGAAAATGGTTGGTGGGGCTGCCAAGGGTGATGAGATTGTAACTAACGGTGGCATACTCGGAAAAATCACTGAAGTTGGTGATCATTTTGTCACACTTGAAATTGCCAATAACTTATCTGTTAAGTTGATGAAAACATCTATTTCATCAGTCATGCCAAAAGGCACCTATAAGACTGCTGGTAAAGCAGAGCCTAAAGCAAAAAAATAAACCGTTAAACGAGTTGTCATAATGAATCATTTTCCCGTATGGAAAAACTTACTGTTGGTTGTAGCAATAGTTATTGCTGCTGTGTATGCCTTGCCGAATTTATATGGTGAAGACCCTTCAGTACAAATTTCACCTCTTCGTGGGGCTGTCATTAATAACAGTGTTTTGGCTGATGTTAAGAAAGAACTTCAAACGGCCGACATTTCAACGTTAAAAGATGAATTAGTAAAAGATCAGATTTTATTGCGTTTTTCTAATACTGAAGATCAATTGAAGGCGTCAGATGTTATTAAAGCATCACTGGGTAATGACTATATTGTTGCACTTAATTTGGCGCCGGCTACGCCTAAGTGGTTACGTGATTTAAATGCTTCACCGATGTACCTTGGTTTAGATTTAAGGGGCGGTGTACATTTCTTATTAGAAGTTGACATGCAAGCGGCTGAGAAACAAGCGGTTGATAGAACGGCAACTGAAATACGTCAGCTTTTAAGAGAAAACAAGTTACGTTATTTGAGTGTGGTTACAGATAAAAGTGACATTCGTATAAAATTTAGAACTGAAGCTATTTACGACAAGGCTGAAGAAACGTTATCAGATGAGTTCAAAACATGGGATGTTGACCCTGAAGCAGGGGATAGCTCAACGCTTACATTAATAGCTAAGATGTCTACGAGTGAGCTAGCTGATATTCGTCAATACGCACTTCAGCAAAACATCATAACGCTTAAAAACCGTGTTAATGAATTGGGTGTGGCTGAACCCATTATTCAACGCCAAGGCGATAAACGAATTGTTGTGGAGTTACCAGGTGTCCAAGATACGGCGCGTGCAAAGGAAATTTTAGGCGCAACGGCTACGCTTGAATACCGTATGGTCGATACAAAACACAGTGTAAGTTCTGCTTTAGCAGGCCGTGTTCCTCTAGGGTCAAAACTATACAAAAACCGAGAAGGCGGGCATGTATTGCTCAAAAAACAAATTATCGTGACAGGTAGTGAGATTGTAGATGCTTCATCGGGTATTGAAAATGAGACAGGCTCAGCAATGGTGTCTGTTTCACTTGATGGCCCTGGCGGTAAGAAAATGAGTAAAACAACGCGGGATAATATTGGCCAACCGATGGCTGTTGTGTTCATTGAAAATAGAACAGAAACGAAAATTGTAAACGGTAAAACTGTTCGTGAAAAAACGATTGTTGAAGAAGTTATTAATGTCGCGACAATTCGAGGTCATTTCAGTAATCGTTTTCAAACAACAGGCTTAGATAATGGTGCTGAAGCTAGAGATTTAGCGTTATTACTTCGCGCGGGCGCACTCGCTGCCCCTATTGATATCGTTGAAGAACGGACCGTTGGACCAAGTCTTGGCCAAGATAATATAGATAAAGGCTTTAATTCTGTTTTAATCGGTTTCGTATTAGTCTTAGTATTTATGGCGATTTTTTACAAAACATTTGGCCTGATTGCGGATGTTGCATTAGCCTTAAACTTGGTGTTTATTATTGCTGTATTATCATTATTGCAGGCGACCCTTACGTTACCTGGCATAGCCGGCATTGTTTTAACGGTTGGTATGGCAGTTGATGCGAATGTGCTTATCTTCGAACGGATTAAAGAAGAACTTAAAAATGGTAATTCGCCGCAAGCTAGTATTCATGCAGGTTATGAAAAAGCCTTCTCAACGATTGCTGATGCGAATATAACCACACTAATCGCAGCACTTATATTATTTGGTTTTGGAACAGGCCCGATTAAAGGGTTTGCAATAACGTTGAGCATAGGTATTTTAACGTCTATGTTTACTGCGATTATCGGTACGAGAGCACTCGTTAACTTGGCGTACGGTAGCCGAGATATAGACACATTGAAGATATAATGATGAAAGAAAATAATACAATAAAATTCGATTTCTTAAGTAAACGACTGATTGCTTTAGTCTTTTCCACCCTATTAATCGTTGTTTCAATTGGCTCACTTGCAACACAAGGCCTCAAGAAAGGGATTGATTTTACGGGTGGTACATTAGTCGAGGTTAGTTTTACTGAACCATCTGATTTAGCTGAACTTAGAGACATATTAAACAAGGAGAATTTTGAAGGTGCAGTCGTTCAGCATTTTGGTTCTTCTAAAGAAGTATTGATTAGGTTATTACCTGATGCAGCCCTAAACACTGCAACATTAAGTAACAAAATGTTGGACTTAATAAATACTAAATACAGTCAAAAAGGTGAGCTGAGAAGAGCAGAGTTTGTTGGCCCTCAAGTAGGTGAAGAACTAACAGAAGATGGTGGGTTAGCATTATTGTATGCGTTAATTTGCATCTTGATTTATGTCACCTTTAGATTTGAATACCGTTTCGCATTAGGCTCCGTAGCTGCTTTGGCCCATGATGTTATTATTACATTAGGCGTATTTTCAGTCTTTCAATTTGAATTTGATTTAACTGTATTAGCCGCTTTGTTAGCGGTGATTGGCTATTCTTTAAACGATACGATCGTCGTATTTGATCGTATCCGTGAAAACTTTAGAAAATTGAGAAAAGGAACGCCGACAGAGGTTGTGAATATTTCGCTTAATCAAACACTCGGCCGTACCATTATGACATCGGTAACGACGTTGCTCGTGTTGTTCGCGCTATTTTTCCTCGGTGGAGAAATCATTCATGATTTCGCATTAGCCTTAATTATTGGCGTGTTTATAGGTACTTACTCGTCAATCTATGTCGCGAGTCCAATTACACTAGCACTCGGCATATCAAAGGCTGACTTGATGATTGTAAAAGTAGACCAAGACGAATTAGATAAAATTCCATAAACTCTAAAATTCACAACATGTTGATTCGTTTTTGGTAGGCTAAGCTAACGTAACAAATCAAACACATCGCCATGGCCAGCACAGTAATAGGCTTATTAGTTGGAATTATCATCGCCGTACCCGGCACGATAATGATAACGCGGCGATACTTAAAACCATCAACTGAGAAGGCGTTTTATGCGCTTTCACTCATTCCCATCGCACTAATTTATATCGGCTTCACATTCTATTATGGTGATGTGGATGCGTTGCCATCAGAATTAATTGGTGTCCTTATTTTTTCAATTTTCTCATTAACTGCCCAATTCATATCATTAAAAATACTACCTTTGGCCTATATTCTTCACGCTGCTTGGGATGTGTTTCATGAAATCTTTATAAAGGTTATTGCTGACAACATAGTATGGACGCAGGTGCCGATGGGATATGCCGCTTTTTGTTTAGCCTATGACATAATAATTGCGTATTATGTTTACATTAGTATAGAGCGTTGGCAAATAAAGGAAGGAGAACAAACATGAAATTATTGGTCTTCCCACATTCGCATTATTGCGAAAAGGCCCGCTGGGTATTAGATTATAAAAACATACCATATGAAGTAGTGACTATTATGCCAGGTGCGCATATGTTCACAGTCCGTCGGTATGCTAAGGATAGTTCTGTTCCAGTTTTACTCGATGGCGATATGGCAATTCAAGGTTCCAGTGATATTATTAATTACCTTGAAGAAAAGTTTCCTGACAAATGTTTAACGCCAAAAGACCCTGCGCTATTAAAAACATGCTTATCGATTGAAGAACAGATGGATAAACGCTTAGGTGTGAATATTCGTCAAATTCTATACGCGAAACTATTAGATTACCCTAGCTATATTCGTTTTTGTTTTACATATCCGATGCCGGAATATAAAAAAGTAATATTCTCGGCAATGTACCCAGTGTTAAAAAAGAAAATTTATAAAACCTATGTTAAATCAGATGAGAAAGTTGCTGAAGCTCAATTAGAGTTTGATGAAGCCTTAGATGAAGTTGGCGTAATTATTCGGAAACAACCTTATTTATTGGGTGATACGTTTACACGAGCCGATTTATCTGTTGCCTCGATGCTATCTTTATTAGTATTACCAAAAGAACACCCATTCCCATGGGGTGAGAGAGTAATTCCAGATGCTGATATTAAGGCATTACACGACAGTTATTTAGACCATCCCGTGGCTAAATGGGCATTAGATATCTATCAAAAACATAGGTAAACTTAGTCTTCGTTAAGCACCTTTTTAGCATGTGGTGTAATTTTATCTAATAAGATGCGGTGCATTCTAGGGTTGCCACAAATAACGTTACCGGTCTCAAAATAACCATGGTTATTCTCAAAGTCGGTCACTAATCCACCAGCTTCTTGAATCATTAATACGCCCGCTGCTAAATCCCATGGCTTTAGGCCAATCTCAAAAAAGCCATCCAACTTTCCAGCGGCGACATAGGCCAAATCCAGCGAAGCGGCACCCGCACGGCGTACGCCTGATGTGGAAGAGAAAATGTCTCGGAATATATCAAGGTAAGGTTCAATATGTGTTCTGTTTTTGAACGGGAAGCCCGTGCCCAAAAAAGCACCTTCTAATCTGCGTTGATGCGATACGCGTAAACGGTGGTTGTTTAGCGTAGCGCCTTTACCTTTTGATGCGGTAAACAAATCTTGCCTAACCGGATCATAGATTACTGCTTGGTCAAGTACGCCACGATGCTTTAATGCAATTGAAACGGCGTAGTGTGGAAAACCATGAATAAAGTTTGTTGTGCCATCAAGTGGATCAATAATCCACATATAATCCGCACCTTCATTAGTATAGCCCGACTCTTCAGCTAAAACCCCGTGATCTGGGTAGGCCGTTAACAGTGCTGTAATAATTAATTCTTCAGCACGCTTGTCTACTTCAGTTGCAAAATCATTTTGGCTCTTAACAGTGATTTTAAGCGTGCCTAAAGACTCACTTGATCTTATAATCAGATCACCTGCCTGACGAGCTGCTTTTACAGCAGTGTTCAACATTGGATGCATAATTTTGCCTAACCTTTAAAGTGGCGCAAGGATAACAGATACAAGTGGAGTATGTCTTTTGAAAGTAGATGAAAAGTGTGAAATTTTACAAAATGTAAGGGTTGTGCTGGTGCATACCTCCCATCCTGGGAATATTGGTGCAACAGCCAGGGCAATGAAGAATATGGGCTTGTATGACCTTGCGTTAGTAAACCCGAAGATTTTCCCTAGCGCAGAGGCAACATCAAGAGCATCTGGCGCAGACGATATCTTGGCGTCTGCAAATACATATGACTCATTACAAGCGGCTCTTGAACCGTGCGAACTTGTTATTGGTGCTAGCGCTAGAATAAGGCATTTGGGATGGTCTGAAGTAAACCCAAAAAAAGGCTGCGAACTTTTATTAGCAGCGGCTAAAACATCAAAGGTTGCCATGGTGTTTGGCCGTGAAAACTCAGGCCTTACTAATGAAGAATTAGAGCTTTGCCATCATCTATTACATATTCCAACTAATCCTGACTTTAGTTCACTAAATGTCGCCTCTGCGGTACAGGTTATTTGTTATGAATTATATTCGACACTTATTGGCGAGCATGTCATTACAGCGCCAGAACCTGAAGACAGGCCTGCAACCAGCCAAGAATTTGAAGGTTTTTTCGAACATTTATTAAGCACCTTGGAAAAAACAGACTTTTTGGAATTATATAAAACCAAACGGTTACAGCAGAGAATCAGACGTATTTTTTATCGATCAGAGTTAAACCGTACGGAAGTTAATATTCTAAGGGGAATATTAACGGCCTTTAATAAAAAACTGGATTAACTCAAATAATACGGTTTGATGGTGATAACACGCGGTAGAATATAATTTATTTACCTCTAGTTATTGGCTATGTTTGAACAACTTAAAGAAGATATCAACATTGTATTTGATCGTGATCCAGCTGCACGTAATACACTTGAAATCGTTATAACGTACCCAGGTTTTCATGCGATTTTACTGCACCGTTTTAACAATTGGTTGTGGCGTTTAAACCTTAAATTTTTAGCGCGCTTTTTCTCTTACTTTTCTCGTTGGTTAACCGGTATTGAAATACACCCTGGGGCCGTTATTGGTAAGCGATTTTTTATTGATCATGGCATGGGTATTGTCATTGGTGAAACAGCTGTTATTGGTGATGATTGCACCTTGTACCACGGTGTAACATTAGGCGGAACCAGCTGGGATAAAGGTAAACGACACCCAACCTTAGGTGATGGGGTTGTTGTGGGCGCTGGTGCAAAAGTTTTAGGCCCGATTGATATAGGTTCTAACGCTCGAATTGGTTCTAATGCCGTTGTTATTAGAACCGTGCCCGCTGATGCCACCGTTACAGGTATTCCTGGTCGCATCGTCAATGCGGATGCAGCCAAGCCAAGTGCTGAGCAAGAGGCAATGGCAAAGAAAATCGGATTCGATGCTTACGGTGCTTCACAAGAGGTTCCAGACCCCGTTGCTGTTGCTATTAATGGCATGTTGGAGCATATTCATAAAATGGATAAAGAAATGGAGCAAATGTGCCATGAAATCAAACGACTTGGTGGTGGTCTAGACGAGAAGTCTATCCAAGAATTAAATAGCGAACGGGTTGATGATGGTACGGGTTCGACGTGCTTGGGTAAAAAAGCTAAATAATATCCGCCTAAAATAATGATTTACTTTGATCATAATGCGACTACGCCAATAGACCCGCTAGTTGTTGAGGCTATGCAGCCATTTTTGACGGGCTTTTATGGAAACCCCTCTAGCTTGCATCGTCATGGGCGCTTAGCTAAAACAGCCGTAGAACAAGCTAGGCAACAAGTGGCGTCGCTAATTAATGTTCAGCCCGAACAAGTTATTTTTACGTCTGGTGGTACTGAGGCAAACAACTTGGCGTTAACCGCCGCGACGAACACACAATACAAACATGTGCTCGTTGGCGCTACGGAGCATCCATCTGTTATTGACTGTTGCAAAAAATATTTATCCTCCAGTTGCTCTGTCGATGTATTGGATGTTGACGAGGGCGGATTATTAACACCGGATTATCTGCAATCTTGCATAACGACTGACACAGGGCTAATCAGTGTGATGCATGCCAATAATGAAACGGGTGTCATACAAGGTATTCAAATGTTAGCTGAATTGGTTAAGGATAAGCCAACAGTTTTCCATACCGATGCTGTTCAGTCCTTAGGCAAACTTGAGGTGGATTTTAATGCAATGGGCGTGAATTTAATGACGTTATCATCCCATAAAATCTACGGGCCCAAGGGTGTGGGCGCTTTAATCCATGATAATCAAACAACGTTATCACCTATGTTATACGGCGGTAGCCAAGAACTGGGGTTTAGAACAGGCACCGAAAATGTGGCTGGTATTGTTGGCTTTGGAAAAGCGGCTGAATTAGCTAAACAACACTTGGCAGAGCGCGCCAAGCATCTAGTGGCTCTGCAAAAAGAATTAGAGCAGGGCATTAGTGACATAAAAGGCCTATCCATTGCGGGGAGCCAAAGCGAACGGCTACCGAATACAACACAAATCTTAATTGACAATGTAGATGGTGAAATGCTGCTAATGCAATTAGATAAACACGCGATAGCCATCTCAAGTGGTTCAGCTTGTTCTAGCAACAGTAAAAACCCCAGCCCCGTGCTAAAAGCAATGGGGTATAGCGACAAGCTCGCATTAAGTGCGATTAGAGTAAGCTTAGGTCAGCAAAACACACATGAAGAAGTGCAAGAATTTATTTCTGTGCTTAACAGCATTATCAATAGCAACCAGTAACTCGTTTGACCCTAGATATTCACAAGCATGTACCTAGCAATGCACCCACAATAGGTAATTGCGTTACTCGTTTTATAGGGCGAGTGATGATGAAACTGATTGGCTATAAAATTGAAGGTCGCTTTGCCAACGAACCAAAAATGATCATCATCGGCTCACCCCACACATCAAATTGGGACTTGTTTTTAGCCGTTGGATTAATGCTATCACTCAGTGTTCGCATTAATTTCATGATGAAAAAAGAAGCGTTCTTTTTCCCATTTAAGTCTTTATTTATGGCCTTAGGCGGCATTCCAGTTGATAGAAGTTCTCCACAGCAAGTCATTAAAAGCGTTATTGGCGGATTCCAATCACATGAAAGATACTGGGTAGCCATTCTGCCAGAAGGAACGAGGGACTCGGTAACACAATGGAAATCGGGCTTTATTCGCATCGCTAAAAGTGCAGACGTACCCATTTTTATCATTGGAGTGGATAGCAAAACTAAAACCATACACCTAGATAGACTAGCGCTTGACAATGAAACAGCCGATGACTTGAGAGAGTATTCGAGCAAAAGGTTCAGTGGCATTATTCCAAAAAATAATTAGTAGAATTTAATAGCAATCAAGTCTAGCTCTATTAACTCCAATACCTACTTTCCTTCTTTTCGGAATTAAGCTGGCTGACCCCTTGATTTTGAATGTTAAAGTTTAATCACTGTTCGTTTTTTTGTTAATAATTTCCAGATGGTGTAAAAGGGTGAAATAGCCACCAACAACCCAAATATAAACCACTTACCGGGGTTTCCCGCCTCAAAGCTTTGCTTAATCTCAGGCCAATTATTCCAAAGTCTACGACCGTTTATTTCTATTTCGATTATCTTGTTGTAGCTCATCAAGAACGGACCCCTTCGTTTATAACTCCAAATAGTCATCGAACTGCCCAGTTGTTGCTTTATAAGATTTTTATGTTTACCAAAGCTTGATCTTCTGAATTTTTTCTTCACATCCCCCAATAACAAAGTTATTGCGTGATAACTGCCTGTTTGACCACCGATGCTACTGGCAACAAACACCACTTCGCCTACAGCAACATCGGCATTATTAAAATGGGGAGGGGGGGTAGTCAATTAAATCAGTAAAATTAAACCACATAAAAAAAAGACCTATATAAGTTAACATCCGCCATAGCTTTAAAAAGGCGTTTGTTTTGGTATCGTCGGTTTTATCAAACAGAAAAAACCGTATGACTAAATAGGGCAATAAAAGCAAAAATAATAAAAGCGGACGCTCTCCTTTGCTTAACCGTGTCATGATTTTGGTTCCCTATTAGAATTCAAGTGCTACCCTTTTTTTTGTTAGTTGAGTTTTGGACACGTCTTAATCTACATTGATGGGGTTTATGCCGCGTGGGGCTAGGTTGGCAACACAAAAAATAAATGGCCAGATGCTGATCGAATTTGAATAAAGATTATATACAGCGGTTAGATTACGTTTCTCTCGCCCATATAAGATTGAGGTTCCATCAATTCTTATTTCTTGTAAGTGCTGTTCCATGCGATTCAATGTCCTCTTTATTCCTATAAACTATATACCTGCCCCGATTGTTCGCTTAGACAGGTTTGTACAATAGCATCGGCGAGTAGTTCAGGCAGTGTTTGTGTGGCTTCTGTTTCAGCTGGGTGAGTTTTTTTCCTAATAGGCAACAAACTTGGACCCGGCACAAAAACGTTACAGTTGACCGTTGATGACTCCAGTTCATCCGCCAATATGCTAGCAAAACTTTCTAGGGCTACTTTAGATGTACCGTAAGCGCCCCAATAAGCTTTGTTGTTGCGAGCAGACGAATCTGAAATGAAGGTAATGGATGAGGAGGGGGCTTGTTGAAGGAGCGGTAAACAGGCCTTACTTAACATCGCAGCCGCATTCATATTAACTTGCATGACGTTATGCCAATCAAATGCTTTTTGGCTAGCAATTGGCCCAATAGTACCTAATTGACAGGCTGCATTAACTAGTCCATCTAACTGTTTGAATTCATTGTATATAGAATGAATTAGTTGTGTATATTTTTCATCGTCTTGCTGTTCTAAATCAAAAGGAAGTATAGCGGGAGTAGGGAAGCCGGCAGCTTCAATTTGATCGTAAAGTTGGTCTAACTTTTTTTCATTCCGCCCACTTAGAATAACAGTTGCTCCTTGTTTAGCTAATGCCAATGATGTGGCTCGGCCTAAGCCACCGGTTGAACCGGTAACAAGGTACACGCAGTCTTTTAAACTGCTTTTGTCGTTATCAAGTGTTGAAACAGATACAGGTTTAGTCATCTTTTATTTTATTAACAATGGTTTGCTTACGTGCGGTTTTGGCAATGGGTTCGATATCAGTAAGTTCTTTTCTACTTTCGATGCCTAATTCTTTAAATTTACGTGCATTGGGGAACACTTGGCGTTCTAAAGAACCAATGGCTTTGTTGTAATGGTCAACACTTTTATCCAAGGAGTTGCCTACTTTGGCCATATGTTCTACGAAGGTAGACAATCGAGAATACATATTTTCACCCAGCTCGCGGATTATTTCAGCATTCTCTGTTGCGGCTTGTTGTCGCCAGCCGAATGCTATAGCCCGTAGCAGGGCAACCAAGCTGGTTGGCGTGGCTAGAATAACGTGTTGAGCCAATGCGTCTTCTAATAAGGCGTGGTCTATTTCAAGTGCTGCGCTTAAGAATTGGTCCCCTGGGATAAACAACACAACAAAGTCAGGTGTGTTTTTAAATTGTGACCAATACGATTTTTGTGATAGCTCTTTAACCCGCGCACGAACTTGTTTAGCATGACGTAACAGGTGCACTTGTCGTTCTTCATCGTTGGTTTGTTCTGTTGCCGTTAGATAAGCATCCAACGGTGTTTTTGCATCAACAACAATATCGCGTTGGTCGGGCATGCGGATAATCATGTCGGGCCTTAACGCACCGTCATCCGTATTCAGGTGTTCTTGTTCAAAGAAATCACAATGCTCTACTAGACCGGCCAATTCAGCTAAACGTTTAAGTGTTAATTCGCCCCATTGCCCACGAACTTCGGGACGACGAAGCGCTTGCACAAGATTTCGTGTTTCAAGCTGTAATTGGGTCTGGGATTCAGTCATGGTTTGTAAATATTGACTGATTGAGCCGTAAGATTGTTGCCTATCTGCTTCTAACTTTTTTAGTTGTTCGTCAGTTTTTTTAAGTACATCTTTGATAGGGTTAACCATCTCTGAAAATGCTTTTTCTTTTTCAGACAATAAGTGCTCGGACGTAGCGTGTTGTTTACTAAAGTTTTCACGAGCCAGTTTTAAGAATTCTTCATTGTTGTCTTTTAGTGCCTTCCCTGACAGTGCAGAGAAGGAGTCCCGAAAATGTTGGACCAAATCATCTTGATTGTCTTTTACTTTCTGTTCTAACTCTTTTTCAACTGAGAAGCGCGTTTCGTAAGTTACAACTTGTTTTGTAAGCCGCGTTACAGTTCGAGACATAAAAAGATAAATAATTAGTGCGCCAATCAAAAAGCCGATAACAATCAATACAAGGTCATCATCAGTGAGGCCTTGGAGGCGTAATAAAATGTCGTTTAACGCGTTATTCATAGGTTTCTATTATTGGCTTTGTAGCCAAGCAGATAATTCAAGAGGCTGTTTTACGATAGCGTCAGCTTGCCAGTTGTTTATATTTTCAGTTGGGGGAATATAACCGTATTCGCAGGCTATTGTTTTGGTACCTGCTGAATTACCAGCTTGAATATCTCGTTCGGCATCACCAACATAAACCACGTTTTCAGGGGCTATTGCAATTAGTTCGCAGGCCATATAGATTGATTCTGGGTGCGGTTTGGTTTGTTTAACTTCATCACCACTGACGACACAACTTGCTCTTTCGTGAAGATCTAACGCTTTTAGCAGCGGTGTGGTGAGATATTCTGGCTTATTGGTCACAATGCCCCATTTGATATTATTATTTTCAAGGTGCGTAAGGCCATCATTCAAACTCTCGAATAACTGCGTTTGTTCGGCGATGTTATTTTGATAAAAGGTGATGAGTTCTTGTTTGACTTGCAGGTGTTGTTCGGCATTTAGCTGGTTGCCATAAGCAAGCTTTATCAAGCCATCTGCACCATATGAGACATAGGGCCGTATCAAGGGATAATCTAACGTTTCTAACGCTCTTTGTTTTAACGTGCTATTTAATGCGGCTGCTAGATCTGGTGCTGTGTCTAATAACGTGCCATCGAGGTCAAATAAAACGGCTTCAATAGAGGCAGCATCCAAGGTTGAATTCATTAAACGACGTTCTTTTTGAATACACTGACGTAATTAACGCTGACATCATCCGTCATAGAAAAACTCTTGCTGATGGGGTTATATTCGATGCCTTTACTGTCTATAAGCTCCAGCCCCGCTTTTCTTGCCCAGCCAGCCAGTTCAGAAGGTTTGATGAAGCTATTGTAATCGTGTGTGCCTTTTGCCAGCATGCCTAGAATGTATTCAGCTGCAACAATAGAGAGGAGGTAAGACTTTGGGTTCCTGTTTAATGTTGATAAAAACACATAGCCGTTATCTTTAACCAAACTAGCGCATGACTCAATAATGGAATAAGGGTCAGGTACGTGTTCAAGCATTTCCATGCAAGTTACTGTGTCAAAACTAGCCGGCTGTTTTTCTGCTAACTCTTCAACACTAATATGTTGATAGTTAACAGTCACACCCGTATCTAAACTGTGTAAGTCGGCAACATCTAGGAGGTCTTTTCCGAGGTCTATACCGGTTACGTTTGCACCTTTAGCCGCCATTGATTCAGACAATATGCCACCGCCACAGCCTACGTCTAGAATTTGTTTATCTTTCAGCGAAATGGTTTTATCAATTAACCTAAGGCGTAATGGATTAATTTGATGAAGCGTTTTAAAGTCTCCTTCAGGGTCCCACCAATGGCTTGCCATTGAGCTGAATTTTTCAATTTCGGACGGGTCTACATTGTTTTTAGTTTCAGTCATAAGGTGCATTTTACACGGCTTTAATAGGATTGATGATGGAATGGATAAACTTTCTTTTGCCAATTTTTTGTTTTTTTCAAAAGCTCTGAAGCATCTATGGTGGTTAGTTTATGGTGTGCCATCAGCTGTTTGCCTGCAACCCATACATCACTTATTTGAGAACGGCTAGCAGAATAAACTAATGTGGAAATCACGTCGTAAACAGGTTGCGTTTCGATGGTGTTTAAATCAATTGCTACGATGTCGGCTTGTTTGTTTACTTCAAGCGAGCCAATTTCATTATCCATACCCAGTGCTTTTGCACCATTGATGGTGGCCATTCGCATCGCTAAATACGCAGGTAATGCATCTGCTTTTTTCGTAACGCCTTTAGCGAGTAGGGCGGCTGTTCGCATTTCACCCAACATGTCCAAGTCATTATTACTGGCAGAACCATCAGTACCTAAAGCAACATTAATGCCGGCGTTTGTTAGCTTGGTGACAGGGCAGTTGCCACTGGCCAGTTTTAAATTGGACTCTGGACAATGCACGACGTGTACACCATGCGTTGCTAATTTTTGTATATCAGCATCATTGAGTGCCGTCATATGCACGGTTAATAAGTCGGGGCCTAAAAGATTCAGGTCATCAAGCCGGTCCAAGGGGCTCATGCCGTTTTCTGAAATTGCTTGCGAAACCTCTGATTCAGTTTCATGAACATGCATGTGCATACGTATGCCTAGTTCATCCATTATGGGTTGAATGGTCTTTAATGACTCATCTGACACCGTATAGGGCGCATGAGGGGAGAAGCTGAAGCTAAGCATTTTTTCTTTGCTATGGCGTTCACGAACAGCCAAGCCTTTGCTAATGTATTCAGGTAGATCTTTAGCCCAACGCGTAGGAAAATCAATAATGGGGATGCCAAGGCAAGCTCTAATACCAGACTGTATGACAACTTCTGCTGTTTTGTTTATAAAAAAATACATGTCGTTAAAACATGTCGTACCGCTTTTAATCATCTCAGCTATAGCCAGCTCAGTACCATCGTTTACAAAATCTTCATCTGCCAACGCAGTTTCAGCAGGCCATATGTGTTCGTTTAACCATTCTTGTAAGGGGATATCATCAGCAAGCCCTTTTAATAAACTCATCGCCGCGTGTGTATGAGCATTTATGAAGCCAGGGAAAATCGCATGTTCGTTTAAATCAAAAACCTGCTCAGATTTGTATTTAATCGCATCAGCTTGCGGCAAAATATCTAGAATAATATCGTCTTGGATAATCAACGCATGATTTTCTAGTACGGTATTTTCATTGTCTACCGTTATAATCCAACGGGCATTAATTTGATGAGTGTTTTGCATAAGATGTTAACTAAAGAAAATTTATTGTACGACAGCATACGGCCAGTTATTTGGCAGGACAATGGTGTGTTATTACTGGACCAACGTCGTTTACCTGATGAGGAAGTATATCTTCATATTGATAACACGCAAGCTCTCTATGAAGCGATAAGAGACATGGCTGTACGTGGTGCACCAGCGATAGGTATAGCGGCAGCATATGGCGCTGTATTAGCCTCACAAGAGGCTGATGATAGTGATTTTGATTCAACGTTTAATGAAATACTCGATTTGTTGGATTCTGCTAGGCCAACGGCCATTAATCTATCCAATGCGCTTGATGCTGCAAAGCACGTTAATAACCCAAAAGAAAACCTCCTTAACTGGGCGCACAAATGGTTAGAAGATGATATTTCGGCCAATAAAATAATGGGGCAGTTAGGAGGAGAGCTTATTAAAGAAAGCTCTACGGTTATCACACATTGTAATGCCGGTGCATTAGCAACTGGCGGTTACGGTACAGCCTTAGGTGTGATCCGTTGGGCTCATCAACATAATTTAATAAAACGAATTTACTTTGGCGAAACACGCCCTTGGAACCAAGGGGCACGGTTAACTCGTTGGGAATTTGAACATGAAAACATCCCCGCTAACTTATTAATTGATAGTGCGATGGCATCAACTATGTTGCAAGGTCATGTTGATTGGTTAATTGTTGGTGCTGATAGCATTTGTTTAAATGGTGATATTGCTAATAAAATTGGTACGTATTCATTAGCTGTTTTAGCGAAACATCACGCCGTTAAAGTGATGATTGTTGCACCGACTACAACGATAGACTTAAGCGCTGAACACGGTGATAACATTGTGATAGAACAACGGGGCGCGCATGAAGTGCTTTCTAAGCCTTATGCCACTGAGACGATAAATGTCCTAAACCCATCGTTTGATATTACACCCGCATCGCTAATATCCGCCATCGTCACAGAAAAAGGCGTGATTGAATCGCCTAATACCCGTAAAATGCAAACTTTTATGGCATCTATTAATACATGAACCAATTACTAGCCATTGCTGCCGGTGGGTCTATCGGGGCTGTTTTACGTTTTCTATTATCTAGCCAAGTTTATAATGGTTTTGGGCGTGATTTCCCTTACGGAACGATTGTTGTCAACGTTATAGGGTCGCTGTTAATGGGGTTACTGTATCAACTCTTTTTACAACGTTACTCTGTTTCCCCAGAAATGAAGGCAGCTTTATTAGTGGGTTTGCTAGGCGCGTTTACAACGTTTTCAACGTTCTCTATTGAAACCGTTTTATTACTCGAACAGGGCAATTTATTCAAAGCGATGATGAATGTCATCGTTAGTGTTGTGGTCTGCATAATCGCTACATGGGCAGGCTTATTAATAGCGAGACAATTTTAAATATCGGCATTAATAATGTCACCCAATTAAAGGAAAGTATCGATGTTAGATCCACAGTTATTAAGAGCAAACCCAGAAAATGTAAAACTAGAGATGAACCGTCATGGTGCTGATTTAGATGTGGCATTGCTTAACTCCCTTGAAAGTCGCCGTAAAGACATTCAAGTTAAAACACAAACATTACAAAGCGAACGTAACACGCGTTCTAAATCCATTGGAATGGCTAAGGCCAAGGGTGAGGATATACAGCCACTACTTGATAGCGTTTCACAATTAGGTGATGAGCTTAAAGCGGCTGAGGCCGAATTAAATGATATACAAGCTGAGCTATTAGCGATTCAACTGACATTACCCAATATATTGTCAGCTGATGTGCCTGACGGCAAAGATGAAGAGCAAAACCAGCTTGTACGAACATGGGGAGAACCCAAAAAGTATGACTTTGAGGTTCACGACCATGTAGAGCTAGGTGAACAGCTTCAAGGTATAGATTTTGAAGCGGGTGCAAAAATTGCTGGTTCTCGGTTTGTTACCTTATCTGGCCCTTTAGCTAGACTGCAACGAGCGCTAACTCAATTTATGTTAGATACGCATACAGATAGCCATGGGTATCGTGAAACCTATGTCCCTTACCTGGTTAATAAAGAAAGCTTGCTGGGCACGGGGCAACTGCCTAAGTTTGAAGAGGATTTGTTTAAAATAGGTGGCGAGTCACCTTACTACTTAATTCCAACGGCAGAAGTACCCGTTACTAACTTGGTACGGGATGAAATTATTAGCGCAGACGATATGCCACTTAAGTTTGTATCACACACGCCTTGTTTTAGAAGTGAAGCGGGCGCATACGGGCGTGATGTGCGTGGAATGATTCGACAACATCAGTTTGAGAAGGTTGAATTAGTTCAAATTGTAAAAACAGGGGAGTCCGATGCCGCTCACCAGCAATTAACGGCAGATGCTGAAAATATCTTACAAGCACTTAACCTGCCCTATAGATTGATGTTGCTATGTTCTGGGGATACTGGGTTTTCATCCACAAAAACACTTGATCTTGAGGTTTGGCTACCGGGGCAAGATGCTTACCGTGAAATTTCATCTTGCAGTAATTTTGGAGACTTTCAAGCACGTCGTTTAAAAGCCCGCTGGCGTAACCCAGACACAGGGAAACCGGAGCTGGTACACACGGTAAATGGGTCAGGGCTAGCCGTAGGGCGTACCCTGATTGCCGTTATGGAAAATTACCAGCAAGAAGATGGCTCAATTAAGGTACCTGATGTGTTACTGCCTTATATGGGTGGTTTAAAAAGCATCGCGCTTTAAATTAAGAATAGTTAGGCATAAAAAAAGCCCCGTCATTACGGGGCTTTTTTTATGTTTGAGGTTAAAGCTTAATCACGACCACTCATCGCACCAAGAATGTGTAATAAGCTAGTGAATAAATTGAACAAGCTAACGTACAAAGTTACTGTAGCCATGATGTAATTAGTTTCACCACCATGAATAATTGCACTCGTTTGGTATAAAATCATGCCAGACATCAACATAATAAACATAGCAGAAACACCCAATGAAAGAGCTGGGATGCTAAAGACCATAGCGCCAATGCCGGCTAAGAAAGCAACTAAGATACCCACCATCAAAAAACCAGACATAAAACTAAAGTCTTTTTTAGTTGTTAATGCATAAGCAGACAAACCTAGGAAGATAACGCCAGTGCCACCTAGTGATGTCATTATTAGCTGATGACCATTTGAATAAGCATTCAAGTACATATTTAAGATAGGGCCTAGTGTCATACCCATAAACCCAGTTAAGGCGAATACACAAAGTATGCCCCAAGAACTGTTTCTTAATTTAGTGGTTAAAAATAACAGACCGAAATAACCCACTAACGTGATAATCATGCCTGGATGAGGCAAATTAAGGGACATGGATAGGCCAGCTGTGCCAGCACTGAATAACAGTGTTAACGCTAATAGTATGTATGTATTCTTTAAGACTTTATTCGTCTCTAAAATACTTTGTTCGTTACGTGTTACTGATTGATTAAATTGATTCATCTGACTACCTCATTAAAAATAAATAAATGCTATTACATAAGATTAAAAAACTTAGATTAAGTTCAATCGTACGTCTAAATAAAAATACTTCAAGTCTTTTGCTGATTGTACTGGAAAATAATCTCATACTTAAGTAATATGCCGCCTGTATTGAGAATTTCAAGGTTCACAATACAAATAACCGCTTAAATCTGGAGAGATGGCAGAGCGGTTGAATGCACTAGTCTTGAAAACTAGCATGGGTTAACGCCCATCCAGGGTTCGAATCCCTGTCTCTCCGCCAATAAAAAAAGCCCGGCTATTGCCGGGCTTTGTCGTTTTAATACATCATAAAGTTTTAACTAGCTGAATCAGTACCTTTTGGTTGGCTAACCGCTTTCTCAATTAAGCTTGAACCTTCAGTTGGTGCCTTTTTTTGAGGCGCAGGATTCGCTACTGGCTTCGGTGCATCAGCCGACTGTGTAACAGTCTCTGGCGATTTGGCTGTTGCTTCAGGAGTACGTCTTCTACGACGGGGGTGCCTAACACCTGTTTTAGCCGTTTTAGCGCCGTCACTAGCATTGGCTGCAGCTTTGGGTGCTTCTGCCGGTTTGCTGACATCAGCTGAGTTGGCTTTAGCTTTCTCAACAGGTTTAGCAGCCTCAACTTTAGGTACTTCTGGTTTTTTAACATCTGGTGTTACAGGTTTTGCAGCTTGTTCGGTTTTGGGAGCTACTGTTGGTTTAGCTTCAACAGGCTTTGTTTCTGTTTTAACTGACTCAGGTGCCTTTTGTATGGGCGTTGGCTTATTAACAGTAGGATTTTCAGTTGGTGCAGCTTTAACCGGTTCAGGCGTTTTGGCTTGTACGGTAGAGGTTTCTCCGGTTTTCTGTACAGCATTCTCAGTATTGCTCTTTGGACGCCTAGTTCTTCTACGCTTGCGTGCCGGTGGTTTATCGCTGTTATTTACATCTGGTTTTGGGTCAGGGCGCGCATTGGCTTGTTGTTTAGTATCGGCCGTGTTCGACTCGTTTTGTTTCGGTGCCTGTTGTTGGTTTTGTTTCTGGTCAGGTTTATTCTGTTGACCTTGTTTATTTTGAGATGCGTTTTTATTCCTATTACGGTTTCTGTTTCGGTTTTGACCTTCGCCTTGTTTCGGGCGGTTCTGCTGCCTATTTTGTTGGGGTCTTCTATTTTGTTTAGGCTTTTCCTCAGCAGGTTCTTCGCTACCTGATGGTAGTATTTTACTGATCATACGTTTTAAGAACCCGCCACTTTCTGCTACTTTAGGTGCAGGTTGCTGGGTTGCTGGCATGACGTTTTGAACAACAGCTTTTTGTTGTGTAACAGGATCACGCTGGTAAGGCTGCACATCCCGTTTATTTTCTATTGGTGCACGGTCATGGCTAGCTGATGTATCGCCTTGTACTTCTTTAGTGCGAATACGCTCAATCTCAAAATGTGGTGTTTCTAAGTGTTTGTTAGGAACGACAATAAGAGCGACATTGTGTGTCTTCTCAATTTGAGTTATTTCTGCACGTTTTTCGTTCAACACGAAGGTCGCACAATCTACCGGCAATTGAACAATAACACGTGCAGTTTGATCCTTCATCGCTTCTTCTTCAAGAATTCTGATAACAGACAATGAAAGTGACTCAACGCTTCTTATAGTTCCTTGGCCATGACAACGAGGGCATACCGGTAAACTTGATTCAGTAAGGGATGAATGGATTCGTTGGCGAGACATTTCTAATAAACCGAAACGGGATATCCGACTAAATTGGATACGCGCGCGGTCATTTTTCATCGCTTCTTTGATGCGGTTTTCAACTAAGCGTTGGTTTTTGCTTGGCCCCATATCAATGAAGTCGATTACAAACAGACCGCCCATGTCTCTAATGCGCAATTGTCTAGCAATTTCATCAGCCGCTTCAAGGTTTATATTAAGGGCCGTTGTTTCAAAGTCTGCGCCTTTTGTTGCTCGGGCAGAGTTAATATCAATAGAGGTTAATGCTTCTGTTGGGTCAACAACAATAGAGCCGCCAGATGGTAAGGGTACTTCGCGGCCATAGGCTGTTTCTATTTGACTCTCTATTTGATATCGAGTGAATAGGGGCACAGTATCTTCGTATAATTTAACGCGTGATAAGTATTGCGGCATAATCTGCTGCATAAAGTCACGGGCTAATCCGAATGATTCTGGGCTGTCTATGAGAACTTCATCGATGTCTGCACGTAAATAGTCACGAATAGAACGAATAACGAAGTTACTTTCTTGGAAAATTAGATAAGGTGCTTTGCGGCCTTCAGAGGCAACACTAATAGCGTCCCATAGTTGTGTAAGGTAGTTAAGGTCCCACTGTAATTCTTCAACCGATTTGCCAACACCTGCGGTACGGACAATAAGGCCAATAGTATCTGGAATATCTAACTGGTCCAGCACTGCACGTAACGCTGATCTGTTTTCACCATCAATACGGCGCGAAATACCACCAGCACCTGGGTTGTGAGGCATGAGGACTAAATAACTACCGGCAAGGCTTACTTGGCTGGTTAGGGCTGCACCTTTATTGCCACGCTCTTCTTTTTCAACTTGTACAACAAGTTCTTGGCCTTCTTTGATTAGGCTTTTATCTTTAATATCAACGGAATCTAGGCCGATGGAAAAGCCAGAAATTTCTTTGAAAGGTAAAAAGCCATGACGATCTGCGCCATAGTCTACGAAAACAGCTTCTAAACTTCTTTCTACGCGGGTGATAATACCTTTGTATACATTAGATTTTTTTTGCTCTCTTGCAGGAACCTCTATATCAAGGTCGTATAATTTTTGTCCATCGACAAGCGCAACTCTCAACTCTTCCGAGTGAGTTGCATTGATTAACATTCTTTTCATTTTGTTGTATCCCAAATGCCACGCAGGGTACAGACATCATTTGGTTATGAGAATTTTTATGTTGCTTCATTACTTTGTATAAGTTTGAATGTTTTCAAATGGTTATTTAGTAAGTAGTTTGTTTCTCAAGATTCTGACTTTAAAGCTATTTTGATTTATGATGAGCTTGGTTTTTATAAAGTCCATTTAATATCTGGTATGTGCGGGCAAATCTAGTCGCTCATCTTGGGTTGAGCGAAAAAAACCCTGTTTGAATGTCAGGAAATTCTTCTGAACATTCAGATTCTGTTTACGAATCAAACTGTTTAAAACAGCATTCGCGTTATATGCCAAACATATTGTTAGGCTATATATACAACAAGACTATAGCAACAAATTCTAGTAACATCAATCAGATAAGCGGGAAACTTAGAAAACTTAATGAAAACCGAGTTACAACAAACCGTTCAACTGGTTGAGGTGAATGAGAACGCTGAAGGGCAACGTTTAGATAACTTTTTATTATCTTTCCTGAAAGGCGTTCCTAAAAGCCATATCTACAAAATTATTCGTCGTGGTGAGGTACGTGTTAACAAGGGCCGTATTAAAAACGTTTATCGTTTGAAATTGGGCGATATTGTTCGAGTCCCACCGGTTAAAGTGTTAGATAAACCAGTCCATCAGCCTTCGTCGAGTATTCTTTCTTTGATTGAATCTAGAATTATATTTGAAGACAATGATCTGATCGTGTTGAATAAACCGTCTGGATTAGCCGTTCACGGCGGTACCGGCACAAGCTATGGTGTTATTGAGGCTTTACGTTACTTACGTGAAGGTGAAAAGTTTATAGAATTGATTCACCGCATTGATAAAGCCACATCAGGCTGTTTATTGATTGCCAAAAATAGAAAAATGCTCAATGCAGTGCAATCGTTATTGCGAAGCCGGTTGGTTGTTAAGACGTATACAACCCTACTATTAGGGGCAATACATCAGTCTGAAATTACTGTTAAAGCGCCGTTGGAAAAAAGAACATTACCCAGTGGTGAGCACCGTGTCAGGGTTCACCCTGACGGTAAGCCATCACAAACGATATATACAAAACTGACATCATATCGTCGTGCAACATTAATGTCTGCATCCCCGAAAACGGGTCGCACACACCAAATTCGTGTGCATGCAAAACATTTAGGCCACCCAATAGCAGGTGACGAGCGCTATTCTTCAGCTATACAATATAAAGAAATTGGTAAACAGGGGCTTAAACGTTTGTTTCTGCATGCAAGTGAAATTAGTTTTGAGCACCCAGTGTCCAACAAAAAATATCAATTTCAAGCCCCTTTAGACAAAGAGTTAACAATGTTTTTAAAAACATTATGATCACTGACTACGATTTAATTATTTTCGACTGGGACGGAACCTTAGTGAATTCAATTGATTGGATAGTCGAATGTATTCAGTTGGTTGCTGAAGAGCAAAACTTTATAAAACCAGATCAACAAGCCTGTAAAGATATTATTGGTTTAAGCTTATCAGAAGCCATGTTTCAATTGTTTCCAACTATTTCAGATGAGCAAAAAGCTGCGATGGTCAAAGGTTACCGTCAAAAATACATGGCAAAACCTTCTGAGCCGAACGATTTATTTATGGATACATTAGATGTTTTAAATGAATTGAAGAGGCTTAATAAAACCTTAGCTATTGCAACCGGAAAAGGGCAAAATGGTTTAGATCGTGGCCTTGATGGTACAGGGTTGAGAGATTATTTTTCTGAATGTCGCTGCGGCGACACAATGAAGTCTAAACCTAGCCCTCATATGTTGTTTGATATTATGCAAGCAACTAATATAAGCCCTGATAAAAGCATTATGATTGGAGATTCCACCTTAGATCTTGAAATGGCCAAAAATGCGGGCATAGCCAGCATAGGCGTGACCACAGGTGCCCATACATACGCTAAACTAAGTACATTCCAACCTATTTCGTGTGTTGACACACTAACAGATATTTTTAAGAGGTAATTATGTCATTCTTTAATAAAGAGCCATCAAATATGTCCAATCAACCATGGGAGCGCTCGGTCCTTGAAAAAGTTGCTTTGGCATCTATTGAAGAACAAAAGCGCGCTCGGCGCTGGAGTATCTTTTTTAAGTTACTCTTCCTTGGTTACATTGTGATGATTAGTGTTTTTGCATTATCACCTTTGTCAGGGTCTAGTATTCAAACGTCGGGGTCACATACTGCTGTTGTTGATATACGTGGCGTGATTATGTCGGGTGCAGAGGCAGATGCCGAAACGATTATTGATAGCATGAATCATGCGGTTGATAACCCGGGTACTAAGGGGCTTATTTTACGTTTAAACACGCCAGGTGGTAGCCCAGTACAATCCAGTTATGTTTATGAAGCCATTCGAGACATTAAAGCTAAACACCCAGACCTCCCTGTATATGCAGTTGTTGAAGACTTATGTGCATCTGGCGGCTATTACATTGCATCAGCAGCAGATAAAATATTTGTTAACGAATCAAGCATCGTCGGTTCAATTGGTGTGGTGATGAATGGTTTTGGCTTTACCGATGCGATGAAAACGTTGGGTGTTGAGCGCCGTTTATATACAGCTGGGTCACATAAGGGCTTTTTAGATCCATTTTCTAAAGTAGACAATGAAGAAAAAGCGCATGTGCAAACGATGTTGAATGATATTCATCAGGAGTTTATTCAAGCAGTTAAACAAGGTCGGGGCGACCGCTTAAAAGAAAACCCTGATATGTTTAGTGGGCTCGTTTGGGCGGGATCAGAAAGTATTAAGCTAGGGCTCACGGATGATATAGGCAACGTGAAATCAGTCGCTAAAAATGAAATCGGCGAAGAGAATATTGTCGACTTCACTACGCAACGCCCTTTATTTGAAAAAATTGCTAAAAACATGGGTGCTGCCATGGCTGAATTTACATTACAAATTACGTCTAATAAAAGCCCAACCCTATTTTAATATTCAGCTAAAATTCATACGTCGAACATATAATTTAATTAAATTTAGCAAGAACAACTATGAAATTATATAAAAAAATTATCGCCTTATTGTTTGTTAGTCAGCTCTTTATTGGTGCTGCATACAGCTGTGAAACTGCACATATTGTCTTAGCAGAAACAAAGACAGTAAGTTTGGACGAAGCCGTTGCTAACGTAAAAAAGAACAAAATTGGAAAGGTTTTAAGCGCTGAAACTGTTCAAGTAGAAGGCAAGACTGTACATGTTATAAAAGTATTGAAAGATGATGGTCACGTTAAAAAACTTAATGTTCTTTCATCCCCTAACAAATAAAACTCTTAGGTTTTTCAAATGCGTTTATTAATTGTTGAAGACGACCTTACCTTGCAAGAACAATTATCCACGGCACTATCAAAAAATGGTTTTGCTGTTGATTGTGCAGCAACCGGAAAGGATGCGTTGTATTTTGGCGAAGAATATCCCATAGACATTGGCATTGTTGATATTGGCTTACCCGATATATCGGGAATTGATGTCATCAAGGCGCTTCGTGCTAAAAATATAAAATTCCCCATACTGATTCTTACCGCTCGTACGCGTTGGGAAGAGAAAGTTGAAGGCTTGGAAGCGGGTGCTGATGACTACTTGGTTAAACCTTTTCATATTGAAGAGCTTTTGGCCCGAGTTAACGCTTTAGTCAGGCGTTCAGCAGGTTGGGCTGCTCCACAGCTTGTATGTGGCCCTATTATATTAGATACCACTTCACAACAAGTACTGGTAGATACTAAGCCTATTGAATTAACGGCTTACGAATATAAAATGCTTGAATATATGATGATTAATTCAGGCAAGGTCATTTCAAAAACCGAATTAACCGATCACGTTTATGAGCAAGACTTTGATCGCGATAGTAATGTCATTGAAGTCTTCATCGGTCGATTAAGGAAAAAGCTTGATCCTAACGACACGCACAAGCCAATAGAAACACTAAGAGGGCGAGGGTACCGCTTCTCTATCCCAGCCGACAGTTAACACGATTAAATAGATTGATGAGAAGCAGCATTCAGTCAAGGCTGTTAATTTCCGCTAGCTTAATCCTATGTTTCTTTTTAAGCTTGGCTGGCTTTGTTATAGACAAGGCATACAAGGAAGGCAGTGAAAGTGCACTACGTGAACGACTTCAAATCCACCTCTATTCAATTCTTGCCAGTACTGAACTCACTAAAAACTTAAAAATAGTTATTTCGAGTAACCTAGCTGAACCACGTTTTTCGCAAGTAGAGTCGGGCTTAATGGCTTTTACGTTTGGTCATTCGGGTGAACAAATATGGCGAACAAAGTCATCAACAGGTTACAGTGTTAAACCTGTTGTGGATATGCCGGCTGGTGAAAGGGTGTTCATCATTAGTACCGAAGCTAATAATGCTAATTATTTACAATTGCATTACAAAGCCATTCTGGAAAATAAATTCAATAAAACAGCTGTCTTTGAATTTGTTATTGTTGAGTCAACCAAAGGGGTTGATATTCAAATAGCTAATTTTCGTTCGGTATTATGGAAATGGCTGGGCGGTATAACGTTGCTGTTAATTATCGCGCAGTTGTTCGTACTGAAACGTAGCCTAAGACCGTTACATAAAATAGTGTCTGACTTAGAAGCGATGCAACAAGGTAGCAGGCAACAATTAGGTAGCCACTATAGTGAAGAACTCAAAGATATTGCTCACACGATTAATAGTTTAATTGTGAATGAACGTACACATCTACATCGCTATAGAAATACATTATCTGATTTAGCGCACAGCCTAAAAACTCCATTGACTGTACTGACGGGGTTGTACGAAAAAGAGCGTTTCAATTCAGACGACATTAAAATGCTTGAGAAACAAACTTTAATGATGAGGCAGTTAGTCGATTATCAATTAAATCGTGCGGCGGCTAAAGGGCATCAAACACTGACAGAATCAATACCACTAAAAGCTGTTGTTATTCAAATCACAGATTCATTGGATAAAGTGTATTTTGACAAATCTCTGAATGTATCAAAGCAACTAGACGAAATAGATTTTTATGCCGAAAGGGGCGACCTCTATGAACTGTTTGGTAATTTGTTAGATAACGCCTACAAATGGGCAGAAAATAAGGTTGATATTACCGTACAAAAACCCACAAACCAACCAGAAGCGATTAGTGGCATCACCATTATTATTGAAGATGACGGTCCAGGGATCGCAGATGAAAATCTCGAAGACGTTTTAAAACGTGGTATTCGTGCCGATGAAACAACACATGGTCATGGTATTGGCTTAGCCGTTGTTAAAGAGCTTATAGCGTTGTACGGTGGCTCAATAGAGTCTATAAATGGCGAATTAGGTGGGCAAAAATGGTCTATTTTTCTACCGGGTAAAATAAAATAGTTAAAGGGTGAAGGACCTACACATCATTTCTTATTTTTATCATCTAAATCGATCACTTTAACCCAAATATTACTTTTTTCTGATGTTGTTTGGTAATGACGGCCTAGTATGTTCGACTGCGACTTTTTACTTGTCTCACTGACACCTGATAAGGCTATCCAAGTATTTAATGGCCCACGAACAACGGTAGACAAACGTTCATATTTTGCACCTGTGCGGTTTTTTGATAACGGTGACTCTTTCCAAGGCGAAATTTCTAGGACAACAGACTCTCTAGATAAACGAGGCGTAACATAAAACCCTTTGGATGAATCGTGGTACTGCGTCCCTGTTGTTATCTGGCTATGCCCACCATATTGCTGAATTTGAACAATGGCTGTTGGCTCACTCACTCCGCTTGCAATAAAAGCGGGGTAACCATCCAATACGTTAATTTGTTCAGTACTTTTATCACTGGATACATCGTTGCTACTATATACATTGGCATGACTTGATACAGATGAATTGGCTCGAGAGCCAATACCAATGTGCCCAATAATATTTGCTTGGTAACCTTCGTTTTTTTCATTGAATTTACCATCGCGGTTAACCAATATGAGCAGCCTATGCGCCGCTTGGTCCAGCTTCTTAATTAACTGTAGAATATCTTCAATTTTTGTTGGGTCAGCACTAATGATAATTTCATTATGCCCAGCTATTACACTTTCTCCGTCACCTAAAAAAGGTTTAATTTTTTCAACAACATATTGGGGGCTTTGGTGATTTAAAGGTATAAATTCCATCTGCGCAAAACTAAGCGTCGACGTTAGGAATGTGTAGAAAAAAACGAAATAACGTATTTTCATAATAATTGTGTCCTTAATTCAGGGTCAACAAAACCAACATCCCATGCGTCATTAAAATGTGTCAAGAATATTGCAGTACGGTGCGCATCTGCAAAGTTACACATCGATTCATAGTGCTGTGAACTAGGTAATTGAAAATAAGCACTACGGTCTATGCAGACATAATCGTCATTTCTTTTTGGGCTGTCAGCTTTTATTTTTTTTAATAAAATACTGCTGCTATGTTTATGGGCTAATGACAATAAACGGTGAGATATTTGTGTTAACGGTCGTGTTTCTTCGACAATAATGTGTATTTGAGTGCGATGGTTTTTTAAACAAAATTGCTCACACGCTTCAATAACCGTACTTGAATTAAAAAGGGCAGGGCAAAGTGAGTGGCTGTAGATCTTTATAGAAACCTTAGCTTGTTTGAATAAATGAACCAGTGCTTGCTGTCCATCAGCATACGATTTCAACTTAAACGTATCATTTGTTTCTCTAAAAACAGCCGTTTGTATTTTTTCTTTTACATTATTCATACAACCAGTTAATCATTAGAGCTAATGAATTTCAATGTGTAGAAAAAGAAAAAACCGAATTGCATAACAATTCGGTTTTAAGTAGCAAAGTACAAGACCCTTAAAAGGAGAGAGAGGGGAGTAAAAGGCCCTGCGTTAATCTCTGCGTTGGGTAAATTATGGCAGGAGAAGCTTAATTAAACCTGAACTACATCACACTTTGAGCTTATTCATTAATTTTTTGAGCTAATTCTTTGGCGCAGCCGGTGTAACTAGCCGGTGTCATTTCTAAGAGTAGCTGTTTGGCCTCATCCGGAATCGCTAACGTTTTAATAAAGGTTTGCATAGATTGTTGATCTATCCCTTGGCCTCGGGTTAATTCTTTTAATTTTTCATACGGTTTTTCAATACCGTAACGGCGCATAACTGTTTGAATTGGCTCAGCGAGCACTTCCCAATTAGCATCTAAATCAGCTAAGAGTTTAACTTCATTAATTTCCAGTTTCGAAACGCCTTTTTGTAACGATTTAAAGCCAATCAGGCTATGGGCTAAACAAGTCCCTAAGTTTCTTAATACGGTTGAGTCAGTTAAATCTCGCTGCCATCTAGAAATAGGTAATTTTTCAGAAAAATGATTCATGAGTGCATTAGCGATACCAAAGTTGCCTTCAGCATTTTCAAAATCAATTGGGTTCACCTTATGCGGCATGGTAGATGAGCCCACTTCTCCGGCAATCGTTTTTTGCTTGAAGTAACCAACAGAGATATAACCCCAAACGTCACGAGAAAAATCAATCAAAATCGTATTAATACGCGCTAATACATGAAAATACTCAGCGATATAATCGTGCGGTTCAATTTGAATTGTGTATGGGTTAAAGGTTAAACCTAAAGACTCAACAAAATCTTCTGCAAAGGCTGGCCAATCAGTATCTGGATAAGCGGAGTAGTGCGCATTGTAATTACCCACAGCGCCGTTAATTTTGCCTAAAATGTCTACATCTTCTAATTGTAATAATTGACGTTCTAAACGTGCTACTACATTAGCAAACTCTTTACCCATAGTGCTGGGGGAAGCTGTTTGGCCGTGTGTTCTAGACAAAAGCGGCATACCGGCGTAATCAATTGCTTTCGCTTTAATATCGTCAATCACACCCGCGATAGCAGTGCCTATCACCTCATCACGGCCTTCTTTAAGCATTAAGGCATATGACAGGTTATTGATATCTTCAGAAGTACAGGCAAAATGAATGAATTCACTAACGGCCAATAACTCTGTGTTATTCGCGGTTTTTTCTTTTAAGAAATATTCAACCGCTTTTACGTCGTGATTTGTGGTGCTTTCAATTGTTTTAACGCGCTGTGCATCATCTTGCGAGAAGTCACTAACAATGGCATCTAATACAGCGTGTGCTTCATCTGAAAACTCGCTCACTTCAATAATATCAGCAAGTTCAGACAATGCTTGCAGCCAACGCACCTCAACGGTCACACGGGCTTTAATCAAGCCAAATTCAGAAAAAATAGGGCGTAGTTCGTCTACTTTACTGGCGTAACGACCATCAACAGGGGAAAGGGCGTGCAATTTATTTAATGTCATGTGTAAGTGTTTATAAAATTAAGTTAAGAAGTTGAATCTATTATACCGCCACCGAGGCAGTTTTCGTTGTCATAAAAAACAACAGATTGACCGGGTGTAACGGCTCGTTGTGCATCATCGAATGTTACCTCGCAAGCGCCGTTATTTAATATTGTTACCTGGCACGTTTGATCTTTTTGTCGGTAACGTGTTTTGGCAGTGCAATTAAATTGGTCTGTTGGCACATCGTCACTCACCCAGCTTAATTGCGATGCATTAAGTGAGTTGCTTTGCATCAACGGGTGATCATGCCCTTGTGCAACAACCAAAATGTTATTAATTAAATCTTTCTCAACCACGTACCATGGTTCTTCAGCAGCGGTTTTAACACCACCAATGCCTAATCCTTGGCGTTGACCCAATGTGTAGTACATCAACCCTTGGTGTTCGCCTATGTTTTGACCTTCCGGAGTTCTCATTTCACCCGGTTGTGCTGGCAAGTAACGCTGCAAAAAGTCTTTAAACTTACGCTCACCAATAAAGCAAATACCGGTACTGTCTTTTTTACGGCTGGGGATAAATCCGGCTTTTTCCGCTAATGCACGAACAGCAGGCTTTTCCATTTCACCAATGGGGAAGAGGGAGCGGCTTAATTGTGTTTGCCCCAATGTGTATAGGAAATAGCTTTGATCTTTATTGCCATCAAGCCCACGAAGTAATTGAAACTCATTGCGCTGGTGGCCAATTTGCGTGTAATGCCCTGTGGCAATGTAATCCGCGCCTAGTGCGGTGGCGTAATCTAAAAAGGCTTTAAATTTAATTTCACGGTTACATAAAATATCCGGGTTAGGGGTTCTCCCGGCAGCGTATTCTTGTAAAAAATCTTCAAACACGTTATCCCAGTATTCAGCGGCAAAGTTCACCGTTTTAAGTTGAATACCTAGTTTATCGCTCACTTGTTGAGCGTCATCTAAATCTTCTTTAGCGGTGCAGTATTCACTGCCGTCGTCTTCATCCCAGTTTTTCATAAACAAACCAGTGACGTCGTGTCCTTGTTCTAGCAAACGCAAGGCAGCAACAGATGAATCAACACCACCCGACATACCGACCATTACGTTAAGATTTTTCATCTAAAAGAGAAGGTTATAATGTTATTAAGCGAAATGCTTTATTACATCCAAAGGATGTCGCTTACCTGCAAGGTAATCGTTAAGGCTTTCTATGATAATGGGGCCTCTTAGACGGTGTTCATTAGCCATGATATCATCGTATGTCATCCATAACGCACGAATGATTCCATCGTCTAAGTCAGGCGATATAAACTTTTCGCAAACGCTTCCTGTGTAAGTCGTGCGGTAATAGGTTGTATCGTTTTCTTGATTGTGCCAAAGGTAAGAGCCAATTAAAGCAACTGGCGTGAACTTATAACCTGTTTCTTCAAGGGTTTCACGTACCACAGCGGTTTCTAAGGTCTCGTGCATCTCTAAATGCCCAGCAGGCTGGTTTAGCACAGGACCAGTAGGTGACGTTTCTTCAACCATTAAAAATTTGCCGTCTAGTTCAACAATAGAGGCAACGGTTACATTGGGTTTCCAGATCATAGGTGATTTAAAAATTATTTGAAGTGCACAGTATAGCCGAATTGACGTGATGACTTAATCACCGTCATTAAACTTATTTTATTTAATACGACTCTAGGGACGCCCCTTTTTTTAATATGCTAGATTGACGATCTTAACCAGATAAGATAAAAAAGGGGGGGTGCATCTCACCGTCGTGAGATGGCGCAACGCGCCAACAACGAATTTAGCGTGGCCATACGCATTAGCTGTGTTGCTTTTGGTATCAGCGAAACCTGTTATCGCTACCAAGCCAAACTATCCAGTGAAAACGATGAGATAGCTGACTGGTTGCTTCGCTTAAGTGTCGTTCATAAGCGCTGGGGCTTTGGGCTGTGCTTTTTATACCTTCGCAACATCAAAGGCTATGGTTGGAACCATAAGCGCGTCTATCGTGTTTACAAGGAGCTTGAGTTGAACTTACGCATTAAACCTAAACGCCGTATCAAGCGAGATAAGCCAGAAGCGCTAAATGTTCCTGAATCGATTAACCAAGTCTGGTCGATGGATTTTATGAGTGACACATTAAATGATGGGCGTAGCATCCGTACCTTTAACGTTATTGATGATTTTAACCGTGAAGGGCTGAGTATCGATGTTGATCTGTCACTGCCAAGTGCTCGAGTGATTCGGTGGTTGGAGCAGATTATTGAATGGCGGGGTAAACCGTTAGCGATACGTTGTGATAATGGCCCTGAGTATATTAGCCAGACACTTAAAAACTGGACCATAAAACAGCAAATAACTTTGCTCTATATTCAACCTGGCAGGCCGACTCAAAACGCATATATTGAGTGGTTTAATCGAACAGCTCGCCACGAATGGCTCGATTTACATCTGTTTGAGTCTATTGAGCAAGCTCAATTATTGGCAACAAAGTGGCTTTGGTCTTACAATAATGAACGTCCGCATACAGCGATTGGAGGCATACCGCCCAGACAGTTACTGAATGCAGCTTAACCTCTACTTTTAACTTCGGTTAGGAATGAGGGGATTACATATTATTTACGTTTTCTATGGATGATTAACGAAACAAAAAGAAGGATAAGTTATTAAAATCAATCATTATGCTCTGAGGCGCAAGCATTCGGCCTTATTTGTTTTTATTGTGCTGATGTTATTGCCATCAACTGTTGTTTTGGCTGAACAATCAATAGATAGAGTTCCAACGCATGTGCGGGTTGTCATGGATGATAATTATCCGCCATTGGTTATGCGAAAAGATGACGGTGATCTAGAAGGTTACCTGGCCGACGCATGGAAGCTATGGGAGAAAAAAACCGGCATTCCAGTTGAGCTTATTGCACAAGATTGGCATTTAGCACAACGAACTATGGCGCGAGGTGAGGCGGATGTGATTGATACTATCTTTGTCACTGAAGTACGAAAGCAGACTCTTGATTTTAGTGCACCTTATGAATCAGTTCCTGTGGCTATTTACACGCAAGCTGATATTACCGGCATTGTTGATGTGGCCGCATTAGAAGGTTTTGTTGTCGGGGTGAAGACAGGTGATGCCTGTATTGATAAACTCAAGGACAAGGGTATATCAACGTTACAGGCTTATCCAGGTTATACCGATTTGCTTCATGCGGCACTGGCCAATCATGTGCAGGTGTTTTGTATGGATGAGTTGCCGGCAAATTATTTAATGTTACGCGAAGATGTCCGTCAGCATTTTAAAAAAGCCTTTGTTATTGATAAGGGTGAATTTCATCGCGCTGTACGCAAAGGTAATACAAAATTACTTGCTTTGGTCGAACAGGGTTTTGCGCTTTTTAGCGACAAAGAGCTGCAAGCCTTGCACAACAAATGGATGGGGCAAGAGCTAAGCAATCCGCTTTATCGATATTTTATAAATGCTGTGATCGTGTCAGTGGTCATTATCTTACTTTTATTCGGTATAACACTCTTTTTACGCAAACTCGTCAAACAACGAACAGCAGCATTACTGGCATCGAAATCTCATCTGCAAGCGACATTAGATGCAGTGCCTGACTTGTTATTCGAACTTGATATTAATGGTCGATACCTCGAGATACATGCGCCTCGAACTGATTTATTGGCTGCACCAACAGATGAACTTTTAGGTCGGACGGTGATGGATATACTGTCGCCTGATGCAGCGAAAATTTGTTTGAGTGCAATACGAAAAGCAGGCACCGAAGGGTACGCAAGTGGACAACAAATTGAAGTGAAATTAGCAGATGGTTTGCATTGGTTTGAGCTGTCTGTTTCACGTAAAGAAGCCGCATACCAAGCTCAGCCAACTTATGTTGTGTTATCACGTGATATCACAACACGTAAGCTTGCCGAACTTAAGGTTGAGCGCTTATCCAAATTGTATGCTGCGCTAAGTCAATGTAATGAAGCAATTATTCGATGTGAGAATGAAGTTGAGCTGTTCCCGCAGATATGCCGTGATGCCGTTACATTTGGCGAACTATCGATAGCTTGGATTGGTATGTTGGATCAAGAGCAGCAGACGATACGGTCTGTCGCTTCTTATGGTGAAAATACTGAACTTGTAAAAGATATTGATATATCAATTGATGTTAATGAGCCAACTAACTCAAATCTGATTAGTCTATCGATACATAAGGATCAGCCTGTTTGGAGCCAGGATTATCAGGGTGATTCACGTACGATAGTTAACAAGGATTATGATGTGGTTTTTGGCTGGCAAGCCGCGGCAGTATTACCGCTTCATCGTAACGCTGAGGTTGTTGGTGCTTTCATATTATATGCGGATGAACTCAATGCCTTTGATGAGGAGGCGAAAAACTTGTTGGTGAAAATGGCAATGAACATCAGTTACGCGCTTGATGGTTTTGCTCTCAGGGTAGAACGTAAACAATTATTGATTCGTGAGCAGAAGGCTCATGCCAAAGCAGACAATGCTCGTATTACCTTGTTGGAAGTCATCAATCGAGTCAGTGATGGTTTTGTCGCATTAGATAAGAACTGGCACTATACCTTTGTCAATGATAATGCTGCTGAAATATTAGGGCGTTCATCAGATCAGTTGATTGGCAAACATATTTGGACTGAGTTTCCTGATGGAGTTGGCCAAAAGTTTTATCACGCCTATCAAAAAGCAATGACCGAGCAGGAACCCTGTTATCTTGAAGAGTATTATCCACCTTATGATCGTTGGTTTGAAAACTATATTTATCCATCGCCTCAAGGCCTAACGATATATTTTCATGATGTGACGAAACGTAAAAAAGCAGAGCTTGAGTTGGTTAAAAGTGAAGAAAAATTCCGCACAATTATTGAATCCTCACCGGTTGCGTTGGCAGTCAATGATAAGGCTCTGAATATTACCTTGCTGAATCAGAAGTTCATCGATACCTTCGGCTACACGTTAACTGATATTCCTAGCCTAGATGAATGGTGGTCATTAGCTTATCCTGACCCAGCCTATCGACAGCGCGTTAACCAAGAGTGGCAGGTGGCGATTGAGAAATCACAACGAGAGGGTGCTGAGTTCCAACCATTAGAATATAAGGTCGCATGTAAAGATGGCTCTATACGAGATATTCGATTTAGCATGTCACGTATGGGGTCATCTAATCTAGTTATCTTCTATGATATTACAGAACGAAAACAGAGGGAAGAAACGTTGTCTATGCTTTCTATGGCTGTTGAACAAACGTCTAACGCCATTCTTATCACTGACATTGATGCTAATATTGAATATACTAATCAGGCCTTCACCGATGTGACGGGTTATAGCCTCAATGAGGTTGTTGGTAAAAATCCACGTATTCTAAATTCAGGGAAAAACTCGCCAGAAATCTACCAAGAGATGTGGATGAAGTTAGGGCGTGGCGAAGAATGGCGTGGAGAACTCATTAATATCAATAAGGACGGTATTGAATATGTCGATATGACGCTGATTTCACCCGTGAGGGATGCGCTAGGCGAGATCACCAACTATCTGGCCATCAATGAAAATATTACTGAAAAAAAACAAGCAGAAGCGCGTATCAAGCAATTAGCCTATTTTGATCAATTGACTGGATTACCTAATCGCGAGCAATTAACTAACCGCTTCAACTATACACTCAGCTTGGCAGAACGAAGTGGTGATACTTTTACTCTAATGTTTCTAGATCTCGATCACTTCAAGAATATCAATGACACCTTAGGGCATAGTGTTGGAGATCAAATTCTAATGGAAGTAGCTAATCGACTTAAAAGGATTCTCCGTGAAGAAGATACCTTATGTCGCATGGGTGGCGATGAATTTATCTTACTATTGCCAGATACCAACGAGGATGGGGCAAGAGAGGTGGTAACAAAAGTAATCAATATTGTTTCTCAACCCAGTAAACTTAAGCAACAGGAGCTGACAAGTACGGTGTCGGTTGGCATTGCCATTTATCCAGATGATGGTCAGAATTTTGAAACATTATCTAAAAATGCTGATGCGGCGATGTACCGTGTAAAAAAAGCTTCGCGTAATGGTTATCGTTTTTTTACCAAAGAGATGCAGGCGCATTCAGCACGCATATTACAGGTCACCAATGCATTACGTTATGCGCTTGAGCGTAATGAATTATCACTGCATTATCAGCCTCAGATCACTTCAGAAGGTGATCGTATCATCGGTGTGGAAGCTTTATTACGATGGCAGCACCCAGTCATGGGATTCGTATCGCCAGCTGAGTTTATCCATATTGCCGAAGAAAGCGGTCAGATGATACAGATTGGCGAATGGGTGCTTCGTACAGCTGTTAATCAATTGAAGAAGTGGCTAGAGGACGAATTACCACCGATAGTTGTAGCGGTCAACCTATCTGCTGTACAGTTTCGTCATCCAAACTTACCTGATCTTGTGAAAAGGATCATTGATGAGGCAAGGCTTCCACCTGAATATCTGGAGCTGGAATTAACCGAAGCGGTAACCATGGATGATCCGCAATCAGCTATCGATATCATGAACACATTACACGACCTTGGGGTCCGTATGTCCATTGATGATTTTGGAACCGGTTATTCTAGCTTAAGTTATTTGAAAAAATTTAAAGTATACAAGTTGAAGATTGATCAGTCTTTTATCCGCGATATCACAGAAGACCCTGATGATAAAGCTATCGTAGCAGCCATCATCAGTTTGGCAAAAAGTTTGGGTATGCAGACCATTGCTGAAGGTGTGGAAACAGTAAATCAATTGGCGTGCTTGCATTCACAAGGGTGTGATGAAATCCAAGGATATTATTATAGTAAACCTTTGCCGGCCAATGAGCTTGAGGCCTTCGTTACAAGCTTCGATAAGTTGTTGAAATAATATTTCGACTACATAACAAATAAACGCTCAATTTGGTAAATAAGTTATACAGAATTATTCAATACACAGCCGAGTTATTACGTAAACATTGGTTGTGTGTTTTATTTTGGAAAAAAAATAATATTATTAAAGAAAGAGTTTAGTCATTTTGGAACAATTGCATCATTCTGTATATGCTTATCAAGCATAAATGTAAGGTAAAAAAGAGTAGAAAAACTATGAAACAACATAAATGAAGCTCCTTAAGAGCCAACTTATCTAATAAACTGACAAGAAACCTGTTCCAACAGGCTAAAGAGGCGTAAGATGTGGTTGCGTTTAAAGATTCAAAGATCTGTTTTTGTAATGGTGATAGCTAAAACAGAATTAAATTTTTCACCATACAATATAGAGAGCATATTATGAGTAAAGGTACAGTTAAGTGGTTTAATGCAGGCAAAGGTTTCGGTTTTATTACGCCAGAAGACGGTGGTAAAGATCTTTTCGTTCACCATTCAGAAATTCAAGCGGGTGGCGAATACGCTACATTGAATGACGGTCAAGAAGTTGAGTACGAAGTAGGCCAAGGTCAAAAAGGCCCATGTGCAAATAAAGTTCAAGCTTTATAAGCGCAAGCATTAGTTGAAAATTGAGCTAAGGTCTTGAAAAAGGCCTTAGCTCTTTTTTTTTGATAAAACGGTATACATCTCAAAGAAGCGAAAGATAAAGTTTTTCAGCTGAATTCAGTTTTATAGCAATCATAAGTGTTGCTTCAAAAGATTTATAGTCTAAATATTTCCAAAAAATCGCGGGTCAATCAGTTCAATAAAGTTCTTGGCCGGAAGTGATAAATCACCTTTCCTTTTCATTGTAACACCATAATAATTATCAGGAAAATATTTTGATAATGGCTTAGATATAAGCTTTTCATCACCGGTTAATGATACACTGGTAACAATTGATATCCCCAAACCCAGTTCCACGTATTTTTTAATAATTTCCCAGCTCCACGCTTCTAACGATGTTTTGTAACGTAGTTTATGTTTTTGCAGAACGTCATCAACTATTCGCCATGTGTTTAAGTGTTGCGGCGGTAAGATAAGGTCGTATTTCACAATATCTTTTAAGGTTATGTCATCTAACGAGGCAAGCGGGTGCCCAAACGGCATAATCAGCACAGGTACAAATCGGTACACTTCTTTATAAAGTATATCCGCGGGTACTTCGAGCATGGGGCCCACGGCAAAATCAACTTCACCATTTCTTATTGCATCCACACCTAGTTTTCCCGAGACGTTATGCAAACGTATATGAACATTAGGGTAACGTTGTTTAAATGTTTCAATAATAGTAGGAAGTAGGTGCAAAATACTGGCTTCACCCGCGGCAACGTTAATTTCACCGGTTTCTTCTGGTTCATTCATCGCAGTAAAACGCGTGGGTAAGCTATCCATTTGCTCAACTAGCGGTTGGGCCAGTTCAAGTAATTTTTTACCGGCATCTGTTAAGGTTATTTTGGGTCCGTTTCTTATAAACAATTTCGCTTTTAGTTCTTTTTCTAAGCTTTGAATTTGTAATGAAACAGAGGGTTGGCTTAGTTGTAATAAACCGGCTGCTTTGGAAAACCCGCCCACTTTGGCTGCCATACAAAAAGATCTAAGTTGCTTGTGTCTATTGGCTTTTACGATACGTTCATTCATACGGACATTCTATCATTGATTTTCTTAATGATAGAGATAGCTTTATTGGGATTGTAGAGGGGTAGAAAATCAATATAATGCACCGCACAACCCAAAATAAGACTGTTTGCAGGAGTTCAGCATGAAAGAATTAACATTTAAAGGTGAAATGACACCTGAATACGCCAGCATCTACACTGATGAGGCAAATAATTTTGTAGCAACACTGGCTGAAGAGTTTGCTCCACGTGTACGCGCTTTATTAGATGCACGAAAAGAAAAACAAGCTGAGATTGACGCAGGTGCATTGCCGGACTTCTTACCTGAAACGAAAGCCATTCGTGAAGGCGATTGGTCAATTTTAGGTGTACCAGACGACTTACAAGACCGCCGCGTTGAAATTACTGGCCCTGTTGACCGCAAAATGATTATTAACGCGCTAAATGCCAATGTTAAGGTCTTTATGGCTGACTTTGAAGACTCATTGTCTCCAACGTGGGAGAAGGTGGCTCAAGGCCAAATAAACATGCGTGACGCGGTTAATGGCACGATTAGTTTAGATGACACTAAATCGGGCAAGCATTACGAGTTAAACGATGATCCAGCAGTATTGATTTGTCGCGCTCGTGGTTTACATTTACCTGAAAAACACATCCATTTATATGATCAAGAAATTCCAGGTGGATTAATCGATTTTGCTTATTACTTTTTCCATAACTACAAAGCATTAACAGCAAAAGGGTCTGCACCGTATTTCTACATTCCTAAGCTGCAATCACATCAAGAAGCACGCTGGTGGGCTGATGTAATGGATGCAGCTGAAGACTTGGTTGGCCTACAGCGCGGCACTGTTAAAGCAACGGTTCTTATTGAAACATTGCCTGCTGTATTTGAAATGGATGAGATTCTGCATGAATTCCGAAATCACATTGTGGCGCTTAACTGTGGCCGTTGGGATTATATTTTTAGCTACATTAAAACGCTTAAAAACTTCCCAGACCGTGTGCTTCCTGATCGCCAAGCTGTAACAATGAATAAGCCTTTCTTAAGTGCTTATTCTCGTTTACTCATTAAAACGTGTCACAAACGTGGTGCGCTGGCTATGGGTGGCATGGCTGCTTTCATTCCATCAAAAGACCCAGAAGAAAATGCTGCAGTATTAAAAAGAGTGGTTGGTGATAAAACATTAGAAGCACAAAATGGCCACGATGGTACATGGGTGGCTCACCCAGGTTTGGCTGACACTGCCATGTCTGTACTTGATGAATATATTGGCGAAGGTAAAGCTAACCAAATGCATGTGTCACGCGCTGATGATGCTGAAGTGACTGCTGCTGAATTGTTAGAGCCTTGCGAAGGCGACAGAACAGAAGAGGGCATGCGCGCTAATTTACGTATTGCGGTTCAATATATTGAAGCATGGATTCAAGGCAACGGCTGTGTGCCTATTTACGGCTTGATGGAAGATGCAGCAACGGCTGAAATATCTCGTTCATCAATCTGGCAGTGGATCCACCACGGTAAAGACTTGAGCAACGGCAAAAAAGTGACCGTTGAACTGTTCCGTGAGCTAATGGCTGAAGAAATGGACACAATTAAAGGTGAAGTGGGCGAAGAACGCTTTAACGCAGGCCGTTTTGACGAAGCAGCAAAAATCATGGATCGTTTCACAACATCTGAAGAACTGGTGGACTTCTTAACAGTCCCCGCTTACGACTACCTATAATTTTTATTTAACTTAACGAAAACTAACCGAAAGGAGATTTAAATGTCATCTTACACAAATGATATAAATGCTGTTTCAGCATTAGTTGAAGCCAAAGGCGATTCTTGGGCGCCTATTAACCCAGAATCAATTGCACGTATGCGCGCGCAAAACAAATTCAAAACAGGCCTTGATGTCGCTCAATATACAGCGGATATCATGAATGCTGATATGGCTGCATTTGATGCAGACAAAACGAAGTACACACAATCTTTGGGTTGCTGGCATGGTTTTATCGGCCAACAAAAAATGATTTCTATTAAGAAGCATTTTGGTGGAAAAACAGATCGTCGTTATTTGTACCTTTCTGGTTGGATGGTTGCAGCGTTACGTTCTGATTTTGGCCCATTACCTGACCAATCTATGCACGAAAAAACAACCGTTGCTTCATTGGTTGAAGAGCTTTACACATTCTTACGTCAAGCAGATGCTCGCGAATTGGGCGGTTTATTCCGTGACTTAGACGCAGCACGTGAAGCAGGCAACGATGTTGCAGAAAAACGCGTTCAAGATGCTATTGATAACCACGTAACACACGTTGTGCCTATCGTTGCAGATATCGATGCGGGCTTTGGTAATGCTGAAGCGACTTACTTAATGGCTAAGCAAATGATCGAAGCGGGTGCTTGTGCACTTCAAATCGAAAACCAAGTGGCTGATGAAAAACAATGTGGTCACCAAGACGGTAAAGTAACAGTGCCTCACGCTGACTTCCATTCTAAAATTCGCGCATTGCGTCATGCTTTCTTAGAGCTAGGTATCGACAACGGTATTATAGTGTCACGTACTGACTCTGAAGGTGCTGGCCTTACAAAAGAAATTGCGGTTGTTAAAGAGCCAGGCGATCAAGGCGATCGTTACAATTCTTTCTTAGACGTTGAAGAAATTGACGTAGCTGACATGGCTGAAGGCGATGTATGCTTTAACCGTGATGGCAAATTGGTTCGTCCTAAGCGTTTACCTTCTGGTTTATACCAGTTCCGTCAAGGTACAGGCGAAGAGCGTTGTGTATTTGATTCTATCGAAGCAATTAAAGCCGGTGCTGACCTTCTTTGGATTGAAACAGCTACACCAAGTGTTAAAGACATTGCGGCGATGATGAACGAAGTACGCAAAGAAATTCCTGATGCAAAATTAGTTTACAACAACAGTCCATCATTTAACTGGACATTGAACTTCCGTCAACAAGCATTCGACGCGATGGTTGAAGCCGGTGAAGATGTGTCTGCATACGACCGTGATGGTTTAATGAGTGAAAAATACGATGAAACTGAACTAGCTGCACGTGCTGATGAAAATATCCGTACTTTCCAAGCCGATTCTGCTCGTGAAGCAAACATCTTCCATCACTTGATTACTCTACCGACTTACCACACTGCGGCATTGTCTACAGACAACCTAGCGAAAGACTACTTCGGTGAGCAAGGTATGTTGGGCTATGTTGCTGGCGTACAGCGTAAAGAAATCCGTCAAGGTATTGCCTGTGTAAAACATCAAAACATGTCTGGTTCCGACATGGGTGATGATCACAAAGAATACTTTGCTGGTGAAAACGCGCTTAAAGCGGGTGGTGCTAACAATACATCTAACCAGTTCTCTTAATTAAGTACTGGCTAGCCAAGCTTTCTTTTTTGAAAGCTTGATGTGCTACTTTGGCGGCTTTCTTCATTGAAAGCCGCCTTTTTTATGGCGTTTTAGTTTTTCAGCTGCAATATAATGAACTAAGACATAACCCAAGGAAAATACATAATGAGTGAAACTCCAAGCTACTTACAAGACGCGACAGATCTATTAACAAAAGAGGGTTTTGCAACGAGTGATGTTTGGTATCACGGAACATCTTCAGCTTTAGTTAACTCCATTGAGTCTCATGGATTAAAACGTTCAGGCGATAAAGCGATGAAACAAGCAGCTAAAAGCACAATGGCAACCGTTGGCAATACTTATACTGAATCTACCGAACCGGTATTTTTAACACAAAGTAAGGAACTTGCTTACTACTGGGCAGAACAGACGGTTAGAGAGCGAAGCGTTCGGTTTGAAGGCGAAGAAAAATCTGTCATTTTTGCCGTTAAGTTGCCCGAAGAACTCAATACAAAGGTTAAGCCTGATGTGGGCGCAGCTACGTTATTGATGGTTAAAGAGGGTGAGGCGTACATGGCTTATGCTGCGAAAATATACCAAAACTGCGATGGGGCTGTGCTTGATATTGATTTGATGACGGCCAATCGCTTAGAGTATTTGAACAAACTTGGAATGGCCTATATAAACCAAGACATTGATCCTGAGTACGTTTCATTTGTTTCTAGCTGAGCATCAATCTTTGATACATAGCTGAAGCGTCGATTCAATTACTATGACTTATCTAACTTGAAAAACCAGACCCGAGACGCCATATAGTGGTTCTCGGGTTTTTTATATTTTAAAAACTAAACATGAACCAAGATGATTATTTATTCAGCTTTATAGAACAAACTTTAAGTATTTCTGTCAAAATAACTACCAATGAAACACACGATTAACACTATGTCAGACCAGCCTTTTGAACATGATGACGATGGAAGCCTTGCCGTACAAGAAGCTAGGCCTAAGCTTTCAAAACCCCCTATGTATAAGGTGTTGCTGTTGAATGATGACTTCACACCGATGGATTTTGTTGTGTCTATTTTGCAAACTATTTTTTATAAAGATAAAGATGAGGCAGTCAGAATTACAATGAATGTCCATACCAGTGGTATTGGCGTGTGTGGCGTCTATACTAAAGATATAGCGGAAACAAAAACGCAACAAGTCATAGCGTATGCACAGGAAAACCAACACCCTTTGCAATGTACATTAGAAGAAGTGGAGTAATCAAATGCTAAATAAAGAACTAGAAAAGTCACTCAATGATGCGTTTAGTCAAGCGCATGTTAAACGGCATGAATTTATTACGGTTGAGCATTTGCTATTAGCGATGATGGATAACACATCAGCTTGTGACGTCTTTCGGGCAGCGGGCGGTGATACTGACGCACTAAAAACATCACTGATTGCCTATCTCGATGAATCCACACCTGTTATTCCTGAAGACATTGAGCGCGAAACTCAACCAACCTTGGGGTTTCAACGCGTATTACAGCGCGCTGTATTTCATGTTCAATCGTCTGGTAAAAAAGAAGTGACTGGGGCAAACGTATTAGTCGCTATCTTTAGTGAACAAGATTCCCAAGCCGTTTATTTAATGAACCGCTTGGATATTACGCGGTTAGATATTGTTAATTACATTTCTCATGGTATCGCCCGTGTTGAAGATGATGAAGAGTCAGGTAATTTTGAAGACATTCCACCGGTAGAAGGCGAAGAAGCAAACGACCCTTTAACAAAATACACGGTGAACCTTAACGAGCAAGCAAAGTTAGGGAAAATAGACCCATTAATTGGGCGTGAAAAAGAAGTAGAACGTACTATTCAAACGCTCTGTCGCCGTCGTAAAAACAACCCCTTATTGGTTGGCGAAGCAGGTGTTGGTAAAACAGCCATTGCAGAAGGTTTGGCTCTAAAAATTATAGAAGGTAATGTGCCTGAAGTGCTAGAAGGTACCACCGTGTACTCCTTAGATATGGGTACACTAGTTGCAGGCACTAAATATAGGGGTGACTTTGAGAAACGTTTAAAAGGCCTTGTAAGTCAGTTAAAAACGCTTGATAAAAGCATTCTCTTTATTGACGAAATACACACTATTATCGGTGCAGGGTCTGCATCCGGTAGCGTAATGGATGCATCAAATATGATAAAACCGGCACTCGCATCAGGTGATTTGCGGTGTATTGGCTCTACAACCTTTAAAGAATTCCGTGGAATTTTCGAGAAAGACCATGCGTTAGCAAGACGATTTCAAAAAATCGATATAAATGAGCCGAGTGTAGACGATACTATTCAAATTCTTAAAGGCCTGAAATCACGCTATGAAGAACATCATAATATTGAATACAGTGCAGATAGCCTAGAAACGGCCGCAAAATTATCGGCGCGCTATATTGGTGATCGTTTCTTACCAGATAAAGCGATTGATGTTATTGATGAAGCCGGCGCGAAACAACGCTTACTGCCTGAAGATGAGCGTCCAACACTCATCGGTAAATCAGATATTGAGAAGATCATTGCTCAAATAGCGCGTATTCCTGAAAAGAGCATCTCTTCGCAAGATAAAGACAAGCTTAAGGACTTAGCACGTAATCTAAAACTAGTTGTCTTTGGGCAAGATGAAGCCATTAACAAGCTATCGGACGCTGTTATTCTAAGCCGTGCTGGGCTAGGTCAAGAAGAACGTACCATAGGTTCATTTCTTTTTGCAGGACCTACTGGTGTGGGTAAAACAGAAGTGACTCAACAGTTAGCTAAAATTATGGGGATAGACCTCATTCGTTTTGATATGTCTGAATACATGGAACGACATACCGTTTCTAGATTGATTGGCTCACCTCCTGGTTACGTTGGGTACGATCAAGGTGGCTTGTTAACAGAAGAGGTTAATAAACACCCATATGCGATTTTGTTGTTAGATGAGATAGAAAAGGCACATCCAGATATTTTTAACTTGCTGCTGCAAATTATGGATCATGGCACGTTAACAGATAATAACGGCAGAAAGGCCGATTTTAGAAACATAATGCTAATAATGACAACCAACGCAGGTGCTCAAGAAAGCAGTAGGGCGTCAATGGGATTCACCGAACAAGAGCATTCATCTGACAGTATGAAGGCGATAGAAAAGTTGTTTACGCCTGAATTTAGAAATAGATTAGATTCTGTTGTGCAGTTTAAATCCTTAACTGAAGAAACTATTATTCATGTTGTTGATAAATTCATATTCCAACTGGAAGCGCAGTTACACGATAAAAATGTAACGCTTAGTTTAGAACCAGAAGCTAGAACGTGGCTAGCCAACAAAGGTTACGACCCTAAAATGGGTGCAAGACCGATGGAGCGCACTGTTCAAGAACACATTAAGAAACCACTGGCTAATGAACTGTTATTTGGACAGTTAGTTAATGGTGGAACGGTGAAAGTCTATGTCAAAGATAATAAAATTGATTTTATTATTACTGAAGCCAGTAAAGGCCTAGTTGAACAAGAAGAGTGATTCGCGTTATTTAACGCGATAAGTTATACGACCTTTTGATAAGTCATAAGGTGTCATTTCTACTTTTACACGGTCACCGGTTAGAATTCGGATGTAGTGTTTACGCATTTTTCCAGAGATATGAGCCGTAATTAAATGCCCATTTTCTAGTTCTACTCGAAACATTGTGTTGGGCAGCGTTTCCTTAACAACACCTTCCATTTCGATTTGATCTTCTTTTGCCATGCTTTCCTTTAAATTTAATATGCCTTATTGGCTATGCAACTGACTAATCGCCAATGCGGCGCGATTTTACACTATTTTGGACTATTAGACATTGTTTGTATTAAAAACTTAGTGGTGAGTCAATACTCGCGCTTTGTGTGGCAAGTGTTGATTCTTTGTCATATGAGATCCATTCGCCTTCAATTAATAATTCAATCGGTCTAAAATTTGCCTTATATGACATTTTATTTGAGTCTTTAATATAGTAACCAAGGTAAACATATTGCCTGTTCTCATTAGCCGCTAATTCTATTTGTTTTAAAACACAGTAAGTTCCCAAGCTGTTACTGGAATAATCTGGGTCAAAAAATGTATAAACAGCAGACAACGCGTTAGCGAAAAAATCTGTTACCGACACGGCTAACAATTCCCCATCCAATCGTGTTTCAAACATCGTGTTGTTTCCAAACGCTTTACACAAAAACTCTTTGTATTCTTTTGCGCCAAATTTGGCCATGGAGCCACCAGGGTGCTTATAAGTCTGGTAACGCATATATAACTGGTAATGCTCTTCGTAAAACTGGGCAGTCACCGCGTTAAAGGTTAATTGTTTGTTTTTATGTAGAATTCTTTTTTGGCTTTTTGAATGTTTAAACTGCTGTGTGTCAACACGACAAGAAATACATGAACGGCAACCAGAACAGTGAGGGCGGTAGGCAAAATGACCGCTCCGCCTAAAACCAACACTCAATAAATAATCATAAATACCAGGCGTTATTGTTACTTCGGGTGAAATGAATATATTTTGCGCTTCTTTTTCCTCAAGGTAATCACACACTTGTGGGGAGGATATATAAAGGTTTAATTTTTGCCCAGCTTGGTTAGTACCACTCATTCTTTTTGCCAAGCCATTCCATCAATTGGAAGAGGGCACAGTAGCGCTAGTTGTTCTGAAAACGTCTTACGAGAGATATTGTAAGCCCCTAAACTGAGCAAGTGATCGGACTCAATCTGGCAATCGATTAATTGATAGCCAAATTCGTTAAGATGCTCGCATAGGAAGGCAAAACCAATCTTTGATGCGTTATTTTGCCTGCTAAACATAGATTCTCCAAAAAAAACTTGGCCAATTGCTATCCCGTATAAACCGCCAACCAAGTCATCATCTAACCATACCTCAATTGAATGTGCATAACCTAGTGCATGCAGTTCACTGTAGGCCGATAACATGGCTGGCGTTATCCACGTACCATTTTGGCCGTCTCGCGGGCTTGCACAAGCAACCATAACGTCCTTAAATGCGGTATCTATCGTGCAGCGATAAGTGGCCTTCCGAATTTGCTTTTTTAGGCTTGAAGAAATATATAAGTCTGTTGGCTTTATGACTAATCTTGGATTAGGCGACCACCATAAAATTGGCTGATCTTCCTCAAACCACGGAAAGATACCTTGCTGGTAGGCATTTAATAATCGCTTAGGTGTTAATGCACCACCAGCAGCTAATAAACCATTAGGTTCGACTAATGCCGACTCTAAATTAGGGAATGGGTCTAAATCGTCATTTGGGTTAAGCCAAGGCAGCATATGCCATCATTACGACTCTTGTTCTGCGAGATCATCCAGGTATCTTTCAGCATCTAAAGCTGCCATGCAACCAGAACCAGCTGAGGTTATAGCCTGTCTATAGATGGAATCTGCAACATCACCAGCAGCAAAGATGCCGGGCATGCTAGTTTGTGTTGCGTTGCCAGTATTACCACTTTGAGTCGTTAAATAACCGTGATTCATATCCAACTGCCCATCAAATATGCTCGTATTGGGTGAATGCCCAATAGCTATGAACACACCTTCTAAATCAAGCTCTTTAGTTGTGGCATCTTGGGTATTTTTTATGCGGATACCGGTAACACCCATTTTATCACCAAGAACTTCATCAAGCTGATTGAACCACTCAACCGAAATCTTACCTTCGGCCACTCTTTTCATCAGTCTATCAGACAATATTTTTTCTGAACGGAATGAATCACGACGGTGAATAACCGTAACATGGTCAGCAATGTTTGATAAATATAACGCTTCTTCAACAGCCGTATTACCACCACCTATAACCGCTACTTTTTGATTTTTGTAAAAGAAACCATCGCATGTGGCACAAGCGGATACGCCTTTGCCTTTAAATGCTTCTTCAGAAGCCAAGCCTAAATATTTAGCAGAAGCCCCTGTGCAAATAATTAAGCCATCGCAAGTATACGTTCCTGCATCGCCGACTAGCTTATAAGGCGCTTCTCCCAGTTCTGTTGTATGGATATGATCAAATTGGATTTTTGTATCAAAGCGTTCTGCGTGCAGTTTCATTCGTTCCATTAGCGCCGGCCCTTGTAGGCCTTCTACATCACCTGGCCAATTATCAACTTCGGTTGTTGTCATTAGCTGACCACCTTGTTCAATACCGGTAATTAATAATGGGTTCAGGTTCGCTCTGGCAGCATAGACAGCAGCTGTATAGCCCGCAGGGCCCGAACCTAAAATAATTAATCGATGATGTTGTGTATCACTCATAAAACTGTCCTATTAAGTATCCAAAAGGAGAACGACAGCACGTCTGTATCGTTCTGTCATTATTTAAAATGGGGTAGTATGGCCATAAGCGTTTATCGGGTAAAGGACAAATTATGAATATTGGTATTCCTACAGAATTGAAACCCTTTGAAGGAAGGGTTGCCTTAACACCTCAAGCGTGTGCAGACCTTGTTATTCATGGGCATACGGTTTTTATTCAGCAAGATGCGGGGGTTTTAAGCGGATACAGCAATGCTGAATACAAACAATTTGGCATCATTGTATGCACCACAGCAAAACAGTTATACGAACAATGTTCTTTAATTGTAAAAGTAAAAGAACCCATTGCGGGTGACCTTCAATACCTAACATCAAATCACACGTTATTTTGCTTTTTACATTTGGCTGCCAATCCATCATTAACAAAAGAATTAGCCGATATAGGCCTCACGGCCATTGGTTTTGAATTATTGCGTGATAAGAACACGTTGCCTTTGCTAAAACCTATGAGTGAAATTGCCGGAAAACTATCTATACAAATAGGTGTTAATTTATTGCATTTAGAACAAGGAGGGCCAGGCATTCTATTGGGCGGTGTAGATGGTTCTACAGCTGAAAATGGAAGTGTACTCGTATTAGGTGCTGGCTCAGCAGGTAAACAGGCTGCGTTATTAGCGCATGCAATGGGTGCTAATGTCACAGTATATGATCACAGTGATGAAGCCCTGTTTGAACTAAAATCACGGCAAACAGGCATTAAAACAATTTCCAACATCAGCCAATGTCTTGCCTTAATACCGTCTACTGATCTAATCATTGGCGCACTATTGGTAACAGGCAAAAAAACGCCAAAATTGGTGCGCCAAGAACACGTTAAAACAATGAAAAAAGGCTCCGTTATTGTCGATATTTCCGTTGACCAAGGGGGCTGTATAGAAACAACTAAACCAACCAGTTATGACGCGCCCACCTATATAAAAAATGGCGTTACACATTTTTGTGTAACCAATATGCCCGGTGCTGTACCACGCACAGCAACACAAGCGCTATCAGCATTACTACCCGATTATATTCATCGTTTAACTGTAAATAATTATTTTGAAAATGACGAAATAATGAAAAATGCTGTTAACATAAAAGCCGGTAAAGTTATCTATTAAATTATTTCTATACTTTTTTAATAGTTCAAATAAAACAATGTGTTATCTATAACATCTAGAAATAATATTAAACAATAATGGTTCAAAAAACAACGCCACCCTCAGATGCTAATTTAAAAGTGATTAAACTTTTAAAAGAGTCTGCATTTTTTTTATTGTTAGCACTCGGTGTTTTATTATTAGGCGCACTTTTTACATTTAATGTCGAAGACCCTGGTTGGACACATAATGGAGTAGGGCAACCTGTTACTAATGCCACCGGCGTTGTAGGTGCTTGGGTTACTGACTTTATGTTTTCTATTGTCGGACTAATGGCGTTCACGTTCCCTCTTATGCTATTTAACAGCGCATGGGTCTTTTTAAAAGACGCCAGACAAAGCGACCCATCCATTTTGACTCACCAAATCATTCGTTGGGCCAGCTTCATTATGCTGTTGATTGCTGGAGCGGGTCTGCTTCACATGCATTATTACCAAGACTGGATTAGCTTACCTAACGACGCGGGGGGCATTATTGGCTTAGAGATAAGCGAGTCACTGATACAACTATTCGCGTTTCAAGGTAGTACGTTATTATTATTTATTGCATTTATTATTGGTATCACACTGTCTACCGGGCTTTCATGGCTGGGTTTAATGGACAAATTGGGTTATTTGGCGTTAAAACTTTTTAATGCGTTAAAGGCTTATATAGAAGATGGCAAAGAAAGAAAGACCGCTCTTTCTGCAAAAAAACAACGTGGAGATACGTTTGTTAACAAATCTGCCATTTTTGCGAGTAAACCAAAAGCACGAATTGAACCCAGTATTCGAGAAATAAAGCCCAGTGAACGATTAGATAAAGAGCGCCAAGCTTCGTTATTCGCCGATACCGGTGATGCTGGGCTACCACCTTTATCATTACTAGACTTAGCAAGCCAGCACGTAGAGGGATACTCTGCCGAGGCTTTAAAAGCGTTATCCAAACTTGTTGAATTGAAATTGCTCGATTTTGGTGTGGAAGTAAACGTTGTTGCTGTTATACCAGGGCCGGTTGTGACACGTTTTGAGGTTCAACCAGCGGCAGGCATAAAAGCAAGCCGTATCAGTGGTCTAGCAAAGGACTTAGCGCGTTCCATGTCGACTCACAGTGTAAGGGTTGTTGAGGTAATACCAGGGAAGCCTTATGTCGGTTTAGAAATCCCAAATGAGTCACGTGAAATCGTTAGGTTAAGTGAGATTTTATCTTCTGAAGCATTTGAAAAATCGTCATCCGCACTAACGTTAGTACTGGGTAAAGACATTTCTGGACAACCTACTGTTGCAGACCTTGGGAAAATGCCACACCTATTGGTTGCAGGAACAACAGGGTCTGGTAAATCCGTGGCGATTAATGCAATGATCTTGAGCTTATTATATAAATCAACACCCGATCAGGTGCGGATGATCATGATAGATCCAAAAATGCTTGAGTTATCTGTTTATGAAGGTATTCCACACCTTCTAACACCCGTTGTAACGGACATGAAAGAAGCCGCAAATGGATTGCGTTGGGCGGTGGCAGAAATGGAACGCCGTTACAAACTTATGTCGTTATTGGGTGTGCGTAATATAGCGGGGTACAACAAAAAAGTCCGAGATGCTAACAAAGAAGGCAAACCTATTAATGACCCTCTATGGGAACCGACGCCATTTTTAGATGAAGAACAACCGGACACGCTCATTGAGCTCCCTCAAATCGTTATTATTATTGATGAGCTCGCCGATATGATGATGGTGGTGGGCAAAAAAGTAGAAGAACTCATTGCGCGATTAGCACAGAAGGCTCGTGCATCAGGCATACATCTCATTCTTGCAACACAACGTCCTTCTGTGGATGTTTTAACAGGCCTTATTAAGGCTAACATTCCTTCTCGGGTTGCTTTCCAAGTATCCTCTAAAATTGACTCTCGAACGATTCTTGACCAGTCAGGTGCTGAATCACTGCTCGGAAACGGCGACATGCTTTATCTTCCACCTGGTTCTGGTATGCCACAACGAGTTCATGGCGCGTTTGTGGATGATCATGAAGTACACAAGGTTGTAAAACAGCTGAAGAAAATGGGCAAACCGAATTATATTGAAGGTATCCTAACCGCATCTGACGAGCAAGGAAGTGGGGGCTATGGTGAACCATCTGATGATATGGATGAACTCTACGACCAAGCGCTTCGTATTGTTACAGAAACTAGAAGGGCATCTATTTCTGGTGTTCAACGTCAATTGAAAATTGGTTATAACCGCGCAGCTCGAATGATTGAAGAAATGGAACGTGCTGGCGTTGTTAGTGAAGCTCAATCCAACGGCTCACGTGAAGTACTTGCGCCACCGCCACCTCAACTTTAAAGCACATAATATTTATGCGATTAAAAACACTCTTATTATTCACATTATTCATTTTTTCTAACGCCGTATACGCAGAAGAAAGCGCCAAACAAACGCTTCAATCTTTTTTAAGTAAGTTAAATCAAATGAGTGGTGAGTTCACACAATTAATTGTTAGTGAACAAGGCAAAACCATCCGTTCAGCAACGGGCATTTTCAAGATTAAAAAACCGGGGATGTTTGATTGGCAATATAAAGAACCTTACAGCCAACAGATTGTATCCAATGGCCAAAAAATCTGGATTCATGATGAAGACCTTGAGCAAGTTAGTATTCGACAAGTATCAGAATCATTAAACTCTTCACCACTCTCAATTTTTGTTAGTGATAGCCCCATTGAAAACATCTTTGTCATAGGGAGCCAACCTTTTTCAGATGATGCGAATTGGATAAGGCTTACACCAAAAGAAGAAAACAGTAGCTTTCAATATATAGATATTGGCTTCAAAAACAATAAACTCTACAAAATGGTCCTTCAAGATAATTTTGGCCAAACAACACGCTTGTTATTTACTCAAATCGCCCAACATTCCCCCATCAATGCAACCGATTTTGAATTTATAGTGCCTGAAGGTGCTGATGTGTTCGAAGAGCAGTAACGACCACAAGTATGCTCTCCAATGAACCTTTAGCTGATAAGTTACGGCCCGATTCACTTGATACGTTTGTTGGGCAATCTCACCTTTTATCTACAGGTAAGCCCTTATTCGAAGCGATTAACTCTGGCTTGCTACATTCGCTTATTCTGTGGGGCCCACCTGGCGTAGGGAAGACCACTCTGGCTCGAATCATTGCCAATCAAGCGGATGCCGATTTCGTCTCTCTATCGGCTGTATTAGCGGGCGTTAAAGATATTCGTGATGCGGTAACACGGGCAAAAAATAACAAAGAAAACATGCAAATGAACACCTTGTTGTTTGTTGATGAAGTTCATCGTTTTAACAAATCTCAACAAGATGCCTTTTTACCGCATGTCGAAGCCGGATTATTTACGTTCATTGGTGCAACAACTGAAAATCCATCATTTTCACTCAATAACGCGTTGTTATCTAGGGCCCGTGTTTATACCTTAAAACCATTGCAGAAAATTGATTTAGCACGTATTTTGGAAAACAGTTTATCTGCCGTTAACACTGCATTAGAAGAGCAAGTCATTGAATTGTCAGACGATGCTCAACAACTGTTAATTAATGCTGCTGATAGCGATGCCAGGCGCTTATTAAACTATCTAGAACTGGCTATTAAACTTATTCCAGCGGATACCAAAAACTCAACAATTACATCGAGTCTCGTTAATGAAGTTGTATCAACAGGACTCAGACGGTTTGATAACAAAGGCGAAGAATTCTACAACCAAATATCTGCTCTGCATAAATCCGTTCGAGGAAGTGATCCAGATGCCTCGCTTTACTGGCTAAAACGCATGTTAGACGGCGGCTGTGACCCTTTATATATTGCCCGACGGGTTGTACGGATCGCATCCGAAGACATTGGCAATGCCGATCCGAGAGCACTCGACATATCACTCAATGCATGGCAAACACAAGAACGTTTGGGAAGTCCAGAAGGTGAGCTTGCGTTAGCGCAAGCCGTTATTTATTTAGCATGTGCAGCAAAAAGTAATGCTGTGTATAAAGCATTTAACACAGTGACAACTGTTATAAAACAAACTGGAAGCCTTGAAGTTCCGATGCACCTGCGAAATGCACCTACAAAACTCATGAAAGATGAAGGTTACCATGCTGGGTATCGATATGCTCATAACGAAGTAGGGGGCTTTGCAGCCGGCGAAACGTATTTACCTAAAGAGTTACAAAACCAAACTTTTTATGAGCCGGTAGAAAGGGGCTTAGAAATAAAAATTTCTGAAAAGCTACGTCACCTAAAAAAACTTAATAAACAAACAATATAAAAAATTGCTGACCAGTTGTTAACCAAAGATAAATAGAGGAGGAGAGAATTTATTTTTAGCAACAACTAAACAACAATTTAAAATTAAAATTTATTTTTTCGTGAAAAACTTCATGAACTCATCCTCACTGATTTTATTATCTTTATCAGCATCAATCTCATCCCAATTATCAATAACACTGACAGATGCTCCGCTCTCTTGTTCACTTAGGAAGCCATCGACATTACTATCTAATGATGTCCATAATCTTTGTACACCTGACCCATCAGTTGCAATAGCTGCCATAACTTGCCCGGCCATAACGAATGATAAAGCGAGCATAATTAATAATGTAAATTTTTGATTTTTCATAATAAATCTCCATAACGTTTAAATAAATATTCACTGAATTTGTTCAGCAGTTATGAAAAAGCAAATACAATGCCAATTTAAATAAAAAAACATAAACCTCTGTTTTATATGATAAATATTATTAAATATAGTTTAAATGTTTATAATCTTAATTTTTAGATAAAAGCTTTATGTCTCCATTCAAAGACAATTTAAACTATCCTCTTACCCTAAAAAATAATAATGGAATATTCAACCACAAGGCCAACTGCTTGATATTTATGTTGTATTTTAAATTTATTTACCTCCATATTAAAAAAAATAAACATGTCGTGATATGGCGACGTTGCTGAGAGATAAATTTTTATGTACCTTACTATCAGTAAACATACGTTATTAAACGGACTATATTATTTAACCCTTCACTTTATTTCTTTAAGGTAAACCAATGAAAAAAACTTGTATTGTAATTAATTTGATAATCAGTTCGTTGCTTCTGAATAGTTGTACTACCTTATTATTTGATGAGGCTGGAACAAACCGTGCCGGTGAATATAAGGCTGAAAATGATGTCAACATAACTGCTAACGTAAAAGCCACTTTAATAAGAGATAATCAAATTGACGCCTTTGATATAAGGGTTGATTCTTACCGTGGTGTTGTAACCCTTTATGGGCGCACCAATAGTTACCCTCAAATAACTCGTGCTATACGCTTGGCTAGAGCTGTGAATGGTGTTAAAAAGGTCAACTCTCAACTCGTTGTTATAAAGTAATTAAATTATGAAAATTATTCTTATTCTTATTCTTGTTGCATCCGTATATTTTATTATTCAACGCGTTATGAATAACCCTGCCGCATCAAAAGAGAACAACCAAATTGGTAGTGAGTTTTTAGAAAAAAACAAACTAAAAGAAGGTGTTAAGACAACTGAATCTGGTTTGCAACATGAAACCATTACTACTGGCACAGAGACTATCCATCCCAAACCTTCAGACAGTGTTACCGTTCATTATCACGGTACATTAATAGATGGTACTGTATTCGACAGTTCCGTAGAGCGTGGGGAGCCAGCCACATTTCCTTTAAACCGTGTCATAAAAGGTTGGACTGAAGGCCTCCAACTAATGGTAGTGGGCGATAAAACACGCTTTTACATCCCAAGTAACCTTGCCTATGGCAACCAATCAATGGGTAAGATTGCGGGTGGTTCGATGTTGACTTTTGATGTGGAATTACTGGCAATTAATTAATAACACGTTCCTTAGAAAGCTCTATTTCATGGGTAACAGGCGTATTAAGAGCAACACCTTGCTGTAAAGACAAATCATATGCGGCTCGATTAATAGCAAATTGCGCATCGAATAGCCCATAAATATTTTTAACCCAATAAGATACACGCCAAACGACGGCGTGATCCCCATTTTCTACGACTGTGATTTTGGCTGGCTTCTCATTATTTAATGATTTTTCACTTTCGCAGGCTTGTTGCCAAACGTTTAAGAAAAAAGCATCAACGTCTTCTGGTAATAAACCATAGCCGACTTTAAAATCTATATATTGCATAAGACCAGAAGCTGGTCCTTTACTTAACACCTCAACCTTAGCATTCCTAACTTTAGAATTGGGCATCACAATAATATGACGTGAGCGTAAGTCACGAAACTTGGTTTGAGTTAATGTTGTTTCAATGGTAACAGCAAGCAAATCATATTCATCAATCTTGATAATACTACCGGGCTCAACATCACCATTATAAAGAAGCATTAGGCCATTAATATTATCGGGAGCCCAATAATCTTTTGTAGAAAATAGAATAATTAACAACCCACCGAGAACACTCGTTGTTTTAAACCAATCGGTGACCTCCCAAACATTAATAACAACAATAAGAACAATAATGAACGATGTAATAACTATTAATAAATTGAATATTTCTGATTGATACGTTTCAACACGGTATTCAGTGCCATCAATTTCTTTGACACGTCCGAATTTTTTCAAAATAATCAGGTGCAAAAAACTAACGACGAGATATGCAACTAACAAAGTCAATCCTGTTCTTGATAATTGCGATGTCCAACCACCAATAAAGTATTCAAGAAAATAAATACCAAACAAAACTAAATTAATAGCCCGTAATATCCAAATTTTAGTATTTAGTGATGCCGATTCTTTATCTGGCCTAAACGCAGTAACGATTTGCCGCGTAAAAATAAAAAGCAGGAGGTTAACACCCAAAGCAGTGAGATCAATGGATGATAAAGCGCCAAAAATTGGTGTATCAGACATAAAGAATGTTGTTATCTTTTTAACAAGGTTTGATTATGCTGCCTGACTATCTTGAAGCCTGCAAGTAAAATGCATTAGAAATCTTATGCATATAAAACAAACAATAAAAAAGACCTAGTCCGAAACGAACTAAGTCTTTGTTATTCAATGGTGCCTGGGGCCGGAATCGAACCGGCACGGCCGTTAAAGCCGCGGGATTTTAAGTCCCGTGTGTCTACCAATTTCACCACCCAGGCAATCAAATTGAGCGCGAATTTTACCCTATGAATTTACTTATGACGAGCATAAATTTTAAAAATTTATACATTTGTTATAAAGCCTTCCTTAATCGCCAGTTTTACTAATTCTATGTCGCCACCAACACCTAATTTCTGATGTACTCGATAGCGGTGTGTATTAACAGTTTTAGGGCTGATTGAAAGCGCAACCGCTATGTCGTTAATTTTTTCGCCTTCGAGTAATTTGCTTACTATTTGTAATTCACGACTGCTGAGCTGAGAAAACGTGTTTTTTTCTGGTTCGTTGTTAGTAAAGACCATGTTTGTTGCAACAGCGGAAGATAAGTAATTTTTTCCCTGATAGACCATGACGATGGCTTTTATCATTTCATCAACAGGGCAACCTTTGTTGATATAGCCTTTAGCCCCAATTGATAATGATTGATGAGGCACTGGCCCATCGTCATAAACACTCAACGCAATAATTTTTGCATCGGGTTTGTGTCTTAAAATACATTTGATTGCCTCAGAGCCACCCATCCCTGGCATATTTAAATCCATAAGAATAATATCGGGATTAAGTTGGTCGTTTAGACGCATCGCTTCTTCGCCAGATGAGGCAACAGCTAATACGTCAATATCTGGGTCGGTCGCTAGTAATTGTTCAATGCCTGAGCGGACAAGTTCATGGTCATCAACCAGCAAAATACTAATTTTATTCAATCTCATGGTTACTTTATTATTATTATCAACCGAAGGCACTTGACTAATATTATTAAAAAAACGGATAATGGACTCGCTAATGGTATTGAGTATAGCACTCAATTAATAGGGAAGTTGGTACGATTAATTTCAAGCCCAACGCTGCCCCCGCAACGGTATATAAGCCAAAATGTATCAACCGCCACTGTGTCAAAACATGGGAAGGCGATACATCGATTAACGTAATAATTAATCACTTATGAGCCCGGAGACCTGCCACAAGCAAACCGGTACGTTGCGGGTGGGCAACTTGGCTGATGTTGACTTTTTTGTCTCAACTTCTTCCTATTCCTCTTGTGGCGTCTTAATTCATTGGCGCGGGGCTGCGCCTTATAACGAGGAAATCTCATGAAAAAAACTCTATTAGCGGCAAGCATTGCTGCTGCACTTTCTTTTACCCAACAAGCTGTATTCGCAGAAGACGATTCGATGGTTGTTACAACAACGCGCTCTAGCCAGTCATCGATTAAATCTCCATCTCATATTTCAGTTATCACTCAGCAACAAATTGATGACAGTGGGGTTCAAAATGTTACTGAACTACTGCGTAGTCATGCTGGAATTCAAATTGCTGACACGTTTGGTGATGGTAATTTAACTATCGTTAGTATGAGAGGGATGGGGGAAACGGGCATCTCCAATGTTTTAATTATTGTGGATGGCCGAAAACTAAATAACCCTGATATCTCAGCACCTGATCTTAATTCAGTATCGTTAGGTAATATCGAACGTATTGAAATTATTCAGGGAAGCGCCGGTACTCTTTATGGGGACCAAGCTGTTGCCGGTATTGTTAATATCATTACTAAAATACCATCAAAAAGAAATTTGCACGTTGAGGCGAGCACCGGTAGTTACGATAAAGAAAATTACGCTTTCTCGTACAGTGATGCTTTTGATAATGGTTTGAGTTTTAGAGTATCCGCTGATGATTCACAAAGTGATGGGTATAGAGATGAGAATGACAAGGAACGCACGCAGTATTTTGGACGTGTAGATTTTACGCACAATACAGGGAATATTTTTGTTGAATACTTAGATGTTGAAAACAGCTTTTTATCCCGTGCTGCATTAACGAACCAGCAAGTAAATGATGACAGAAAACAAGCTGGTGAATTTATTTTTATTGATAGCTCAACAGCTTCGCGCAGAACCGGTATTGAGCAGCAATTAAGTAACAACTGGTCGTTGCTAGCTGAACTATCAGATAGGGACTTTGATAACAGCAGCCCTTCTGAAAGCGTTACGTTTGGCACATCTTTAACAACAACTCAGAGAAACGTAACCAGCCTAACGCCCCGACTTGTTGGATCAATCCCTATGAATCAAGGCATTGCTCTAATAACGGTTGGCGCTGATATTGAAGATGAAGATTATTTCATTCAAAACAACTCTGGCATTGGCGGCGCATTTTCATCTGACTTTAACAACACACAAAACCGCCAAATATATAGCGGGTACATTAGGGGGATTATTCCATTAAACAATCAAACTAATTTAACCCTTGGTGGGCGTTATTCTGAAATTAATGCAGAATTCACAGGGCAATCAAATAGTTTTTTTGGTTCGTTTAACCTCGATTCCGATTTTGAAGATGATGTCACTGTCTTTGAAATCGGTTTGTCTCATCAATATAACCAAAACCTAAGGTTTTACATCCGTCGAGATGAAAACTTTCGATTTGCTAAAACCAATGAACTAGCTGATATTTTTAATGGCATCACTGCATTAAATACACAAGAGGGTATTTCTTATGAAGGTGGTTTTGAGTGGGCAGAAAATGGCTATTCAACATCGATTAACATTTATCAATTGGATATTCATAATGAAATTGGTGCAGTGACCGATCTGGGAGGAGCTACTTTCAATATCAACTTTGATGACACACGTAGACAAGGTATTAACGTTGATGCGAAAGCAGAGTTAACAAACCAACTAGACGTGGGTGCTCAATATAGCTATGTGAATACTGAGTTTACAAAAGGAGCATTTAAAAACAATGACATCCCTTTTGCTGCCAATCACCAACTTTCTATTTTTAGTACATTAAAGCCAAGTAAAAACATTAAGGTTTTTGCTGAAGCTCTTTACACCGGTAGTAAATACAGCATTAGTGATTTTGATAATGCATTAGGTAAAAGAGGTGGTTACACAATATTAAATGCCTCAGTAAATTACTTGCTAAATGACTTTACAATTTCGGCTCGAATCAATAATTTAACTAATAAAAAGTACAGTGAGAATACAGTTGTTTTTCCAACTAATTTCTTAGCCGTTCCTCCATTCACTGGCACAAATGCTGTCTTTTTTAGCCCATCACCTGAACGTAACTTTACGCTGACGGTATCTTACGATTTAAAATAAGTATTAGCAGCACTTCCAGGGGAGAACCCAGTTCTCCCCTTGGTTGTTGCCATAAATAGCATCAACACCGTAAACCGTTTGTAAAATATCAGCTGATAGTACGCTCTTAGGAGACCCTTCAGCCACTTTTCGCCCATTGTCTAACAACATCAAATGTTTGCAATACCGCATGGCCAGGTGTAGCTCATGCAATATGACAATAATGGTTTTCCCTTTGTTTGCTAAGTTTTGTAACAGTGCCATCACTTCAATTTGATGCCGTGGATCTAGTGACACAATCGGTTCATCTGCTAACAAAATGTCACTGCCAGTTGCTAATGCTCTTGCTAACATCACGCGTGCTCGTTCACCGCCAGATAGTTCATTCACCGAACGCCCAATAAGGTGTTCAATATCCACATCTTTAATCGCTTGGTTTACTGCGTCCATATCTACGTTGCCAATCTGTTGACTATTAACATGCGGATGCCGGCCTAGCATAACAACACGCTCCACACTCATCGGCCAATGGCATTCTGTTGATTGTGACAAGTAGGTCATTTTTTTGGCTAAATCAATTCGTTGCAGCTTTTGAAGCCTTTCACCATTAATGCTGACATGGCCTTCTTGAATCATTTGTAAACCGGCCAAGACTCTTAATAGGGTCGATTTACCCGCGCCATTAGGGCCTATTAAGCCAATCAATTGCCCGGGCGGGAAGTCGGCATTAATATCATTTAAAATCATTTGCCCGGATAGGGTAACGTGAATGTTTGAGGCCTGAATGTTCATGGTGCCCATTCCCGCTTAGATTTTAGAATCAAATGTAAGAAGAATGGCGCGCCTAATAACGCCGTTAAAACGCCTATTTTTAGCTCTTGCTGGGTCGCTAATAGTCGCACGGTTATATCGGCAGCTAAAAGCAACACCGCGCCACCTAATGCACTACAAATAAGTAAACGCCCCGGTTGGTAACCTACATAAGGGCGCAATACATGCGGCACCACTAAACCGACAAACCCTATACCACCACTGACTGATACGGCAGCACCTACCGATAAAGCCACGCCCAGAATTATTCGTTTGTTCAATCGTTGAATTTGAACACCTAATGATTGAGCCGTATCGTCACCTAATGATAAAACGTCCAAGTCATGTCGCGTGCTAAGTATCAACCACCAGCCAATCAGTGTTGTAGGTAATATAAGCCAGACGTGAGTAAAACTTCTATCGGCCAGCGAGCCCATTAACCAAAAAAATATTTCTAAGGCTGCATACGGGTTAGGGGACAGGTTTAGCGCTAAAGCAGTTAAGGCAGCAGATAAACTACTGACGGCTACACCGGCCAAAATAAGCGTTAGCATGCTGTTGTTATGCCGCGTTAATGCATACAGGAAGATAACGGCTAATAACGCACCCACAATGCCACCCAAGGGTAACGCCATCGGGAAAGCCGTTGCCAATCCAAAATAAAAGACAATCACTGCGCCCAATGCCGCACTGGTAGAAACGCCTATAATGCCGGGCTCAGCTAATGGGTTGCGAACCATCCCTTGCAAGGCGGCACCCGACAAGCCTAGCGATGCACCAATTAATACGGCTAATAAAGTTCTTGGTAAACGAATATCCATTAAAATGATCGATTCTAATGTGGAATCATCATTAGAAAGGCTTTTTAAAGCATTGATTATATTAAAATTAACATCACCAACCATTAGTGAAACAATAAACAACACGACCAATGCACTCATCAATATAATGATTAGGCGTTTTTCTTGGTAGTTGTTATTTAATGAATTTAATACCGGCATATTAGTGCGTTATGCTTTGCTGAATATAAGAAGCCGCAGCAATGGATGACGGGCCCGCGCAGCTCCAATAACGGTCTGGCACGCTAATTTTTTGCACGTGCTCCAACGCGCTGAGTTTTTCTATCGCATCGTGTTGTAACACTTGGTGCGCTAGCGAATCTGTATTAGCGTCTAATCGGCCTAACAATAAAACATCGGGGTTGGACGCGAGTAACGACTCTAATGATAGCGGTGCGATATACGCCATACCCGTTTCAGCCGCAATATTCTTTAAACCAGCTAGCCGTAATATTTCATTCACTATCGTCTCTTTGCCGGCACTGAAGCCATTAGCGTAATACACAACAGCGCGTAATGCAGGTGCCGCCTGGTCGCCTGATTCTAAAGCTGTTATCTCATCGCGCATCGTTTTAATAAGTTTGTTCGCACGTTGCGACTGACCTACTTGCTCACCCAAAAAGGCTATTTGCTGAATAATATCGTCAACAGCTTTAGGCAAGCCGAGCTTAACAACCTTATAACCCAACCGATCAAGCATTTGGTTGGTTGCCGTAGATGTAAAGGCACCCGCAACAATCAAATCCGGTTTTAGCGCCATCACTTCTTCAATGCGGTCGTTATGTTGATGGAAATTACTGGCTTTCTTATAGGAAAAAGATGCCGAAGCGTCAGACGCAAGCTGAGTAATACCAACAAGTGAAGAGGGTTTTAGTAATTCCATTAACAGTTGATCTGCACATAAGTTCAATGAAACAACCCGTTGTGGCTTTGCTATAGTAGACACACTATAAAAAAGCGCACTTAAGCTAATCAACAATAGTATTTGTTTGAAATTCATTGGAATAATTATAAAGGCATTTGCATATGAAACTACTGAACTATGGCCCGAAAGGGCAAGAAAAACCGGGCTTGCTAGATAATGAGCGAAACATACGGTCCTTAGAGGGTGTTTGTGATGTTATTTCATCGTCTTTTCTGGCGAATGGTGGTTTAACCCTGTTAAATAATATTGATATAAATACGCTACCCATAGTAAATAGTAATGAACGCATTGGCGCACCACTACTAAACCCAGGCAAAATTATTGCCGTTGGCCTTAATTACGACAAGCACATCAAAGAAACAGGCTCTAAGCCGCAAGAAGAACCTGTGTTGTTTACAAAAGCGGTGAGTTCACTAAATGGTCCATTTGACCCCATTGAACGCCCTAAAAACGCAACACAGGTTGACTGGGAGATTGAGCTGGTCGTTATTATTGGTAAAGAAACTAAATACATTACAGAAGACCAAGTAGAGGCGCATATTGCTGGGTTTTGTACCGGCATTGATGTCTCCGAGCGTCATTTTCAAAAACACCGCAGCGGTCAATGGTTAAAAGGTAAAAGTGCTGATACTTTTGCCCCCATTGGGCCATATTTCGTTACCTTGGATGAATTTAAGCAGTATCAATCATGCAATGTACGTTTGGATGTCAATGGTGAGCCTAAACAATCCAGTAATACCGACACGATGATTCACTCGGTGAAAAAGCTTGTCAGCTACATTAATGAATTTATGAGTTTACAACCCGGTGATTTGATTTTTACCGGTACCCCTGAAGGCGTTGGGCTTGGGTTTAAGCCACCGCAATTTTTACAAGCAGGTGATCATATTGTTGCCGAAGTAGAAGGGCTTGGGGTTCAAGAGCATTCCATCATTGACCACACTACATAAACTGGTTAATTGGTCAAAAAGTGACCGTTTTTTATAAGTATAAGCCAGTCTTCAATTTTTCTTTTTTTAAGCGACTTTTACACAAAGTTATCCACAGATTCAGTGGATAACTTTAAAACCTCTTTTAATTATCATTTGATTTAAGTACACTAATCAAAAGGCAATATTATAAGAGGAGTTATTCATGACAGACAACACATCCAAACGAGGCGGCGTACGCGCAGGGGCAGGGCGCAAGAAAGGTTCTTCCGTTTATGGTGAACCCACTAAAGCGGTTAGAATTCCAGAAAGTTTATTAGCAACTGTTACAGAACTACTGGATTATAAAAAGAAACAATCGGAAACCACTGACATTGACTACCCAAATGTTTTTTTTCCAGATCTTGATAGCTCCTCACCATCAATCCCTTTCTACGGAGCTAGTGTTGCCGCGGGTTTCCCGTCTCCCGCTGATGATTACGTTGAAAAACGACTTGACTTAAACGAACTACTAATTAACAAGCCTGCATCCACTTTTTTCGTTCGTGCGCAAGGTGAGTCAATGCTTGGCGCTGGGATACACTCTGGGGATGTTCTGGTTGTTGATCGCTCTCTTAACCCCAGTGTTGGTAAAATTGTTGTTTGCGCATTGGATGGCGAGTTAACGGTTAAACGTTTACGCTCAAAAGAAGGCAAACTCGTATTAGCGCCCGAGAACCCTGAGTTCCCTGATATACCGCTGAATGAGGGCGCAGAAATGGTTATTTGGGGTGTTGTCACCAGTGTTATCCACAATGTCTAAATTCGTCGAAAAAGCAGCTAAATGCCTGCAAATATAGCGCTTGTCGACTGCAATAATTTTTATGTCAGTTGCGAGCGATTATTCCGCCCAGATCTAATAAATAAGCCCGTTGCTGTGCTCAGTAATAATGACGGCTGCATTGTCGCGCGTAGCCAAGAAGTTAAAGATTTAGGCATCAAAATGGCAGTGCCGCTTCATCAAGTTAAAGGCCTGGTACAGCAACACGATATTCAGCTATTCTCCTCTAATTACCCCCTATATGCCGATTTGTCTGCGCGCATTATGCACAGCTTATCTGCGTTTTCCCCAACCGTAGATGTCTACTCTATTGACGAAGCGTTCGTCGATTTAGATAGAGCGAACGTTGAACCAAGCGAATTAGGGCATGATATTAAAAACAGCTTACACCAGTGGGTAGGCATACCCGTTGGCGTGGGTATTGGGCCAACCAAAACATTAGCGAAGTTAGCTAATTACGCCGCTAAGAAATGGCCAAAGACTGGCGGTGTCGTAGATATAAATGATATTAAGCGACGAAAAAAAATCATGCAAATAACCCCTATTAATGAAGTATGGGGCGTTGGGCGACGTTTAACAGAAAAATTAAACGCACGGGGAATAGAAAGCGTTTGGGATCTACAGTCTCAATCCATAGGTTCAATTAGAAAACACTTTAATATAACGCTGGCACAAACGGTTCAAGAGCTACAAGGTACGCCTGTTATGCCGTTTGCTGAGCCTGCTAAACCGAAACAACAAATTATTTGCTCAAGAAGCTTTAAAGACAAGCTAACCAGTGAACAAGATTTAGCGCAAACTCTTAGTGTGTTTTGCCTACGAGCCGCAGAAAAACTACGCGCACAGCAAGGGTTAGCAAGAAAAGTGAGCGTATTTATTCGCACCAGCCCCTTTGACAACAGTGAGCTGTATTCAAAATCGGCACACTACAAACTAAAATCCGCCACGCATGATAGCCGAGACTTGCTGAAAATAACCAAACAATTACTGGCTAGCATTTATAAAGAAGGACACCAATACCAACAAGCAGGTGTTGTACTAGCTGATATTACAAGTTCAGACGCCGGCAGGACAACACAGCACGATTTATTCGCACCAAACGTAGATGAACGTAGTGAAAAGCTGATGGCCACCTTAGACCAGATTAACCAGCGCTTTGATAAGCAGTTAACACTGGCTGCGGTAGGAAATAAAAAATTATGGCAATCGGTACCTATTAATCGTTCAAATCAATACACAACTGACTGGAAGGGTTTAGCTAAAGTTAATTTACAATAAAAAAGGGAAGTAAAATAAATTACTTCCCTTCTAAAACATAAAGCTAGTTACTTTAGTTAAAGTGTACCATCAATAACTTTTTGAGCTAATTCGGCCCAACCAGAACCGGCTTTAGCAGCACCTTCTAAGTAATTTGCAGGCGCAGATTGATAGGGCGGGCGACAAGGGCCGGCTTTCATCCAACCACCAGCGTTGATGCGTTCCTTCTCTAATTGAATGTTGTAACGTGAGAATTCAGCAAAACCACCTGGAGGGAATAAATTCGCTAATACAGGAATCATTTTCTCATATAGGCCATTCGGTACAGACCAATCACCCGTTTTAACGGACTCTTTAACGCTGTCACGCCAAAGAATGGTTAATTCTGGGCCTGTGCAAGCGCAAGGAGACCAAAATGCGGTATGGAACTCAGGGTCCATTTTAGCTGCATCGGCGTGATCAAATTCTAATGGTAAGAAACGAATTTGTTTACGTGATACTAATGTATGTAAGTGTAGTTGACCGATGTTGATATATTTACAAGTAATAACCTGCGGAATATTAGCGACTTGCGCCCAAAATGGTGCAGGGAAGTCGAACTTAAAGGCTTCTGGATTGGCGTAAACACAAATAGCCATTTCTGGCACGGCTTCTGCCACATCTTGATAAAAACGAACAGCACCCGGCACATCAATTTGTTGCCACATCGGCAGGCCAAGCATGGTGCCATCTGCACCAATATCACGAGCGTGCTTTAACTGACAGATGGTTTCACGAGTATTCATGGTGGTAACGCCAACAAAAACCGGCACACGGCCATTGGCTGTTTCAACCATCACTTCCATCATTTTCTTCTTTTCTTCCCAAGTCAGCGTCGCGCCTTCACCAAAGGTGCCTTGGCACATAATGGCATCAACACCAGCAGTGATAAGACCTTCAACCGCTTTAGCTACTTCGTCATAATCAACGCTGTCTTCAGTTTGCCATTGATCTCCGGTATCAATAGCTGGGGTTGGAATAATCGCCCATGCGCCGTTTACGTCTTCTACGGTTAATCTATCTTGTCTTCTAGCCATGTGAATTTCACCTTAAATTATTGATAAAAAGATTATTCTAAAGCGAATTGAAATTTATGCCAGTGACATTTATCAGTTTTTGCTTATATTCTAAATTAACGTGAGTTCTTGGTAAAAAACTAAACTTTCCGGATTGGACAACGCATCTTTGTTTTTAACTGCTTCGCCATGAATCAGCTTTTTAATCGCCAATTCAACTTTCTTACCGCTTAATGTGTAAGGAATCGCTTTGGTTTCTATAATTAGCGCGGGTACATGCCGTGGGCTACATTTATCTTTAATTGCCTTCTTAACGGTGCTTTGCAAGTCATCATCTAATACGGCGCCATCATTTAAAATAATGAATAGGATGATACGTTCATCACCGTCCCACCGTTGACCCACAGCAACAGAATCTGCGACTTCTGGTAAGGCTTCCACTACATGGTATAAATCAGCTGTACCTAAACGTACGCCACCGGGGTTTAAAGTAGCGTCTGAACGGCCAAAAAAGCGTACACCGCCGTGCTCGTTAATATCCACATAGTCACCGTGGCACCAAATATTGGGGTATACATCAAAATACGCGTCGTGGTATTTTTTACCGTCTTCGTCATTTAAAAAATAAATAGGCATTACGGGGAATGCAGCACTGCACGTTAATTCGCCTTTTTCACCAATGACGGCTTGGCCATTTTCATCAAGCGCTTCCATCTTCATACCCAGCATACTGCATTGTAATTCGCCACGATGTACAGGCAGCCAAGGGACACCGCCAGCAAAACAAGAAACAATATCAGTGCCACCAGAAATGGAGGCCAACAATACGTCTTCCTTCCAATCACGGTAAACGTAGTCAAAGCTTTTTTCTAACAAGGGCGAACCGGTTGAAAGAATCGTTTCTAATGAAGGAAATTTAGATAAGTTTTTAGGTTTTATACCCATGTTTTCCAGCGTGTCGATGTACTTGGCGCTGGTGCCAAATATATTGATGTTTAGTTCATCAATCATCTTTAGCAAAATACTTATATCTGGTTTTAGCGGGTTGCCGTCAAACAGCACGATAGCACCGCCGGTTGCAAGGCCCGATACCAACCAGTTCCACATCATCCATCCGCAGGTGGTGAAATAGAACAGCGTTTTGTCGCGGTTCATATCCGCATGTAATTTATGTTCTTTAAGGTGCTGTAGTAGCACGCCGCCAGCACAATGGACGATGCTTTTTGGTAAGCCCGTAGTACCAGATGAATACATGATGTACAGCGGGTGATCGAACGGTAATTGTTCAAAGACTAGCGCTGCTGGTTCTTTTGCTAGAAAGTCATCCCAAAAAACACCATTATTGATATTGTCTAGCTCAGGTTTCTCAATATATTTAGCCACCACAACTACTTCCACAGAAGGGAGTGAATCAACAATGGCATTTAGTTTATCCAACGTATTAATGTACTTACCACCGTATAAATAGCCATCGGCAGCAATTACCACTTTAGGGTTAATTTGTTGGAAGCGATCCAGCACGCCTTTAATACCAAAGTCGGGCGAGGTGGATGACCACACCGCACCAATGCTCGCTGTCGCCAGCATGGCAATAAGGGTTTCTGGAATATTGGGCATAAACGCAGCGACACGGTCGCCTTTGCTTAGGCCCATTTCGCGTAGGCTGTGCGCTAGTTTTTCAACTTCGGCAAAAAGTTCTGCATAGCTTAATTGAGTTATAACTTGGTCTTCGCCCCAAAAATGCACGGCGGTTTGGTCATCACGAAAACGTAGTAAATTTTCTGCAAAGTTTAAACGTGATTCAGCAAACCAAGTCGCCCCTGGCATTTTATGAATATCATCAACAACCGATGAAAAAGGGGTAGAGTGAATAACGTCGTTACTTTCCCAAATGTTCTGCCAAAACGCTGGGATATTGCCAATAGACCAATCATACAGATCGCCATAACTATTTAGAGACAGGTCGTAGCGTTGATTAACGGTTTGGGCAAATTGCCAAACTTGCGAGTTTTCAATGCGTGACTGAGAGGGTGCCCAGAGTTGTTTGTTCATATTAGTTTTTTATTAAAACGTTACCGACACGGCTATTACTAGCTATGCCAAGTTGTTGAGTAATGTATTGACCGGCAGCAGCGAGCTTCTCTAGATTAATACCAGTCTCAATGCCCATGCCGTGGAGCATATACACCACATCTTCAGTTGAAACATTGCCCGATGCGCCTTTGGCATAAGGGCAGCCGCCTAATCCTGCGACTGATGAGTCTATGGTGGCGATACCGTATTCCAAACAAGCTAATAAGTTTGCTAAGGCTTGCCCGCGTGTGTCATGGAAATGTAAGCCAATTTTATCAGCTGACACTTTGCTAAGAACAACATCAAGCATCCTTTTAGCTTTTAGGGGCGTACCGATACCAATGGTGTCACCCAATGACACTTCGTAACACCCTAAGTCTATAAGTGCTTCGCTTACCTCAGCCACCTTTTCTGCGGCAATATCACCATCATAAGGACAGCCCAACACACAAGACACATAACCGCGAACACGCACGTTTTCTGTAATAGCAGGGCGCATCAACTCTTCAATACGTTGTAAGGATTCACCAATAGAGCAATTGGTGTTTTTCTGCGTAAAGCTTTCTGATGCGGCTGAGAAAACGGCAATTTCCTTAACACCGCATTCTAATGCGCGTTCTACACCTTTTAAATTGGGCGTTAAAATAGCGTAATTAATGCCATTGTTTAAATCTAGTTGGGCAAGCACATCCACTGCATCGGCCATTTGCGGCACCCACTTTGGGCTGACAAAACTAGCTACTTCAATATTGTTAACACCCGCTTGTTGAAGGCGATTAATAAGCCCAACTTTATCCGCTGTAGAAACGTTTTGTTTAATGTTTTGTAAGCCATCACGAGGCGATACATCAACAATGCGTATAGATTTTGGATATGTTGCCATGGTTTATTCTGGCTCCACAAAAGTTATTAAGGTGACATCAGCTTCCACAAAAGAATCTTGGGCATGGAATACATCGTCAACAACGCCATCGAAAGGAGCGGTGAGCGTGTGTTCCATTTTCATTGCTTCCAAGATTGCTAGGGGCTGGTTTTCACTTACCGAATCACCGGGGTTAACGAATACTTTTAGTAATTTTCCAGGCATCGGCGCTATGATATTGCTCGCCAAGCTTGAGCCGGACAAGTCTGGTTCAAATGGATTGATAACCGTCAGTGCGTACCAGCGGTTTTTCCACGATATGCTGAGCTCTTCACCGTGTTTAAGGATGTTAAACCGCTCCCAGCACGTATTAATTTGTAAGCGAATCGATGAGTCATTAGATTCATCTAATAGCACTTCCAAGTCATTATCTAAATGAAATATAAAATGATGATCGTGCTCGGTCACAGTAACGTTTAACTGCTCACCATCTTTGTATTTAAAATATAAACTGCGTTCACTTTGGCCGTTTGGTCGCCAGCCTGTTGTATCAAACCAAGGGGAGTTTGATTCCTTTGATTGAGCCGCCATAGAGGCCACGGCTTTTTGCTCATCCAACAGCAAGCGAACACTGGCTGCAAGTAACACAGCTTGTGGCAATTCAACATCGCTATCCGCAAGCAAGCCATCAAGTTTTGCATCAATGTATTGCGTGTCGATATTGTTATTGATCTGTCTCTTATAC